>Ga0079226_10002101_pt1 | contig 15295 bp, 13 predicted proteins | sample Poulit2014_FD_76345 | JGI IMG/M metagenome (GOLD analysis project Ga0079226, IMG submission 76345) | Agricultural soil microbial communities from Georgia to study Nitrogen management - Poultry litter 2014 | ecosystem: Environmental > Terrestrial > Soil > Agricultural land | place: USA: Georgia... | reverse complement strand
CATCAACAATATTACCATTATAGTTAACATAGTAGGAATGTAAATTCTGTTCTATGTGCCTGATCGCCTGGTTCTTAGATACTGGAGACCATAATTTAGATTGGTTGCCAATGGCGGTAATATCACCATTATGGTCTTGCCGAACACATGTAACTTCTCGTCTAGACATAGTAGATTGTTTGGTTTTTAGATTAATGATTAGTTTTCTGTATCCTTCGGCGGATAGGGGTCGTTACCGGGAGGGATCGTATCTTTACTTCTTATCTGGCCATTGCGCCCCATGGTCTTCAGTTCGCCCCCTCCCTGATTTTGCAGGTTCTGCTTTGCTGCTTGCTGGGCGTCCTTCTGGGTGTCGTGCAAAGAGCTTGCTTTGGAGGCCTTATCCTTTTTATTCACCCATTTTCCGCTTTTTCTCTGGTATACTGATCGGTTGTTTTTGTTACTCATAATCTCGTTAAATTTTGGTTTTTGTTAACCTTCTATTATATATAGCTGAGAAGTACGTGGCTTTTTCCATCGAAATGGAAAATTTGTTAAAAATATCAGCTATAGAATATAGAGGGCCTAAACAAGATGACGAATAATGTACAGGATCGGTTTGAGGAGTTAACGGAGAATGAATTACAGGAGCTATATGAGAAGTTACTCAGTTTTGCCAACTTCCGCCTTGATTTTAACGACACCCAAGGATTAAGCGCTAAGGATTTTGTCCATAGAGCAATCAAAAAAGCCCTAGAAGGACAGAGAGTTTGGGATCCTGAAGCGACACCGGACTTCGAGGGTTTTCTCAAGGGATGTATATCAAGCGAAGTGAGCAATCATTTTAATCGGAAGAGCACAAAAACGACCAGTACTATTGATGAGAAACCGGACCAAGACGATAGCTACTTTGATCTACAGGACAGTGGAACAGCCTTGATGGCCGACATTGAAGGAAAGGAGCTTCGAGGACATTTATTTGATGAGCTAATAGAATATGATGAAGGATTGGCCGAGTTGCTGTTTTTACAGGAGAAAAAATATACAACTGATGAAATTGTGCAGGAATTAAATTATGAGTCTCGCCAAAAAGTTTATAACGCTCGCAAACGACTACGCCGGGCATGCCAAAAATTTTTAGACCAATTAAGTGGATCATATCATGAATAATTTATCCAAAATCTTACAATGGTTGAGTGATTTTGAAGACAAAGAAGCCCGAGACGAGTATCTAGAAAGCAAGGGCTATGATGCTGGTCAGGTCGGCAAGGACGGAGCTAATTTTATAAAGCAGCAACTTGCCAAACATAAGCTGAAACAAGCCCAAAATAAGAAACAGCTGTTAGCCCGGGCCCAAAAACTGGTAGATAAAAACGATATTGATACCAGAGACCTCATTAGCAACACCGACCAATCGTCAGATTTTGCGTATCAATTTTCGAAACAGGAAGATATTAGTGAGCAAGATGCCCTTGAAATGTTAACTGATGAACAGTTGCTACGCATTATAGAAGAGCTTGAGAAAGATGATGAGTAGAGGAGCAAGAATAGCCGACCAGCTGCGGGAGGAGTTTTTTCTGGAGGAAAAACTACCGTTTTCGGTCCTTGAAAATATTTGTTTAGCCCACAACGCCTACGTTAAGTCGGCTACTATAGATGGGGCGCAAGGTCGCATCCTTTTTTCAAAAAATTCAGACCATTCGGTAATCACCCTCAACGATAGAATAACCTATGGGCCCAAAAGAAAGTTTGTGCTGGCCCATGAGCTGGGGCACCGGCTGATGCATTTCCAGTTAATGAACTTCATTTGTAACGAAAGCGACCTAAAAAACTGGGCCAACACCAATGGGAACTATCGGTATGAAAAAGAAGCCAATGAATTTGCTGCCGCCTTGCTCATGCCCAGGGAAGCTTTTCAAGCCGACATCAATTCGTCATCATTAAATAAAGAGCTTATCAAGGAAGTAGCAGATAAGTTTGGCACGAGCCTTACATCCGCATGCATTCATTACACCAAATATGGCAATCAGCCATGTTATTTAATTTATTCCCAAAATGGTACTATCCAATGGGTCTGCAAGAGTGAGGATATCTATTGGGGCTATATTGAGAAGGGAGATCGGCCGCCATCAGGTTCAAGTCCCCGGCGTTTTTTTGAAGATAGCGATAAAACGGGGCGAGACATTTGTAGCGTTTATGATTGGTTTACGGATTACCAAGAGGAGGAGTTTTCTCTTTATGAGGAATCCATGTATTCTGAATCATACTCCTCTGTTTTAACCTTTCTTTGGCCATGCGATAAATATAATTAGTTAATTTTTTAATAATGTCCCCCAATTGCGGATTAAATTTCGGGAATTATTCATACTGTTTTGAGATTTCGCTTCTAAGCGGCGATTTCTGGCCCAACCGTACAATTTAGCCGGTTGTTTTCAGCCGATCCAAGGCTTTCTTCACCCGCTGGACCGTGCTTTTACTTTTTTCGGTAAGCCTGGCCGTCCGGCGAATGGTCTCTCCTTTATGTAGTTCCCCGGCAATATCCGAATGTTTCTCGACCAGTTGAACGTCCGAGAGGCTCGTCCCATTGGCCCTACCCTTGTATTTACCTTCAGCTTTGGCCCGGGCGATGCCTTCCCGCTGCGCCTCCCTCCTGTTGTTGTAATCAATTTCTGCCAAGGTGGAGAGTACCGATACCAATAGTTTGGCCACCGGGTTCTGATCTCCATTATCAAGTAAGGTATTGAGTCCTTCTTTTTTTGATTTCACATTCACTCCTAATTCTGTAAAACGTTTAATCGTTTGTAAGACATTGATGGCGTCCCGTCCCAGTCGATCTATGGAGTGAACTTCAATTTCATCAATTTTTCCTTTCTCAGCATCAGCCAACAGACGGGCAGCGTTCTTTCGATTTTCAAAAGCCACCATGCCCGATACTTTATCCCAGTACACCTCCCCTTCCTTACCTTCTAACTGCCTGGAAATATTTTGTTCAAAGGTGGAAACTCGAACATAAGTGGCTTTCATAGTTGGTACCTCCAAAACCGTTAATAACTGTACCTAATTTAGGGTAATGTATTCAAGGAGGCAAATATACTCTCTAAAGGCATATTGGCTAATATATTAACTGTACCTATTTAGGGTATACCCTAAATAGAATACATTATAAACCTTTTTTCATTCTCTCATATAGTTGCTAATTAAATTGTATAACATTTAAGTATAAACCCAGTGGCTCTAGCCAAGTTATTTATGTTATTAATATCTTATGGTTGATATAACTATAAAGGAAGAACAGCCCCAAAGAAATATCATAATGTTATAGTTTGGTTAAAATAACCTTTTTTTACTTCTTGATGACTTATAATAATTAACGTTGCATCTTTAGCATGGCTAACTAAATCATGAAGTATTGGGGCTCTAGATTTTTTATCTATTCCTTTTAAAGGTTCATCATATATATACAAGTTAGATTCTTTTGTCATGGCAAGTATCAAATATATTTTTTTTTGCTGGCCATAAGATAGTGTTTTTACTTTTTTATGCAGCTTGTTTTTTAGTTGATACTTTTCTAAAAGCTCCAACTTCCTTTTTCTTTGGGGTGATTTTGATAGATTTAAATTTTGTTCAACTGTTCCAGGAATAAAATGATAAGGTTCGATAATACCACTTATATACCTTGGATCTGGGATTTGTATTTTTTCAACTTTATCAACCGGCATAAAACCAGCTATTATATTAGCTAAGGTTGTTTTTCCTGTACCGTTACCACCTTTAATTAGTACGTTGGAATTTTCATTTATATAAATGCTGAATTTTTTTATAACGTCTGTGCTATTATAGCTAAAGGATGCGTTTTTTAATAAGATGTTTTTAGAGGAAAAGCTTTCTGTATCTTTTTCATCCTTATTTTTGTCCGCGATTTCTTTTAGCCTATCAATATATTTTTGATATTTATAAAATTTTGGAATACTGTCTGCAAAACTATTTATAGACACAAGTATTCTCCCATAGGCATTTAAATAACCCATCATTCCACCAATTGATAATTTTCCTGCTAATATTGCAATTGATGCTAAGAGTATGACTAATACTTGAGATACAGCAAAACAAATTGAGCTAATCATGGAGAAATAGCTAATTGTTTTTTCTGTTTTATATGCCGAATCAGTAAAGGTTTCTAAATTCTCATTTAATATTTTTGTTACAACACCTTTCAAGTTATAAAGCAAAGTGGTTTTAAAAGCTTTTATACTTGTTGAGACGATTCCCCTTAGATCCGCCTCATTTTCAGCTTCTATATTGACAACATTTTTAATGCGGTTGTTATATTTACGGGCAAGCCAATATAGTATCGGTACTAATGCTAATAACACGAGAGTTACTTCCCAAGCAATATATAACGCTACCGCGAGGCCAAACGAAAGAGTCAAAAGGTCTTTTAATGCATAAATTAATATGGGTATAAATTCATTTGACAGTTCTTTAGGTTCATCATAGATTCTAGATAAGTAGTATCCTTCGCTTTTTGAATAAATCTCTTGATAACTATATTTATAGTAACCATTGAGGCCTAACTCCACAAATTTCTCAATGAAGGAAAGTGATGCCTGTTTAATTTTCAGCTTCAAGAAATAACCCAAAACAACACTTAGTACTCTGCCTACCACAAGTGCAAATATACAGGCAAAAACTATGTATAGGTTTTTATCTGTTAGCCCCTTATCTATAAGTATTTTTATAGCAAGAGGACTTATAACGACGGAGAGTATAGGTATAAAAAAAACTAATAGTAATAAACTTGTAAGCTCCTTTTTGATTTTTTTTATAATGAATATGAAGCTATGAATCATAAATTAACCTTTCCTTGTTTTTCCCCACTCTACTTAGGAAGGCGCCAATTCCTCCTGCACCAGTTCCATAATCCATGCTTACTCTAATTAAATCTTCTGCGGGAAACAAAATTTTATCATCCTCTTCCAGTTCATAAACAGATATGCTCTGACCTATTCTTTTTGCTTCTTTAAAGTACTCTTTTTTACCAGTATGTTGATACATATCAACAAAAAATTCACCAAGCCCTGTTTTTCCATAGAATAAACCGAGTAACTTAGCATCTTTACCCTTCAGGGTTTCGGCTACTTTTTCGGCTAACCTCTTGTATTTATTTTCTTTGGTTAAACTATAAAGACGGATAAGGACACTTCCAATTCCACTAGCACCACGACTCCAATATGGGGTGAAGGTATTATCTGCTGTTGTATGGGTCCAGCCTATACTTTTATTTTTATTTTTTGCTTCTGATATATCAAACTCTAAAAATGATTTAGCTAATTTCAGGTGTCTTTTTTCTTTTGTTGCCTGGTATAGTTTAAGTAGAAATAAGCTTATTCCTGTAGATCCAAACGCCACCCCATGGTTTATAGTATCATTAATATTATTAAAATACATGGCACCGCTTGGGTCTTTTTCAGATAATTTTTCAATTATTGATAGACAATTTATCGCCTCTTCTAAGTAGTTGTCGTTTTGTAATTCTCTATAAAAAAATAGATTTGCCAATCCTATACCAGCCGCTCCATAAAATAAGTCTGCACTTTTGTCTTTTAGGTTTGAATTATTTGATTTTCTCATGCTATTAATTGCTAAATCTTTCAATCCAATTTTGTATAGGCAATAGGCAATACCAGAGGACCCAACAAAAAATCCAGGCGCATACCTTTTATTATCAACTTTTTTATTAGAAACCCAGTCAATAAACTGTGGTTTTATTTCCCCCCCCATATATTGAAGACTTACAAGCGTTCCTAAGGCACCATAAGATAAAGACAGTGGGTTGGTCATAAAAACCTTATAATCTGCTGGGAATAATCGATCATTCCTTTTGGGGTCTGCAGATTGGATTATAGCGTTGACTGTTTTTGGTACTTTTTTATTTATATCCCTTAAAGAAGGTTTGGTGGTTCCATTAATCTGAATATTCGTTTTGGAAAGATCTTGACGGATATTATTTATAATGTTCTTAGAATGTTCATAAATTTGATCTGAAGAGCTATAATTATTAGAAAAAAGAAATTCCATTAGTTGAATAAAACTTGGCAGAACTCCTCTTTTCTTTTCCAAATAAGAAAGTGTTTTTGCACGACTATCGGGGTTTAGTTCAAATAAAGATTGCATTGGATAAAACATCCCCATAAATATCATTCCTAAAGAATAATAATCATTGTTTATACTGGGTCCCTCTTCCCAGTCGCTGACATAGCCAAGATTTCCTCTTCTCAAAAACCGGAGATCGGAATCTTGAGAGATGGCACCTTCAAAATCAATTATCGAAATTTTTTGTTCTTTTTCATCATATAAAAAGTTTTGTGGTGCTATGTCACCCACAATAATATTTTTAGAGTGTATAGCGTTAACCTTATCAAGAGCTTGATCAAATATTTTTATAAGGGTGCCAAAATATTTAGATAGGTCCTCACTTGTTGGATAACCAGAAGATATGTATGGGCTAAAGGAATCTTGTGCTCTTAGGCTAGCCAAGCTTTCTCCACTCATTTTTTCCATTGCAAGGTAAGAGTGTTTCCATTCTTTGAAGAAAGAGTGTGGTGTTGGAATAAAATCGAACTCTTCTAATTCTTGTAATACTTTATATTCGTTTTTCAGAACTTTTTGTGTATAAATAAAATTATTTTTTACATCAATATGTCCTGTATTGGGACGGGCTTCCTTAAGGATAGCCTCCTCATTATTTTTTATGTTTTTGGCTTCATAAACACCACCAGTGTTGTTAAGCGCAATTGCTTTTTCAATATCATATATGTCATTAAATAAAATCTCTTCATCACTATTATCCCCATTAGTATTTTCATCAAAAGGCTCTTCGACCCAATAGGGTAGGCTGTAGTAGGGGGTTCTAACGTCTGGAATCAGACGACCTTCAGGATCTTTTTTACATGGTATATGCTCTCCTTTAATGTTCAATTTACTTATTTCTTGAAAAGCACTATATCTATAAAATAATACATTATTACCCTTATAATTTTTATCGGATAGTATATAGGGACCATCCAGCCCCTTTGTTTTCTCATGTAATAGAGAAATAGTTTCCTTGAAATGATTTAGATTATCTGGATATACAACAATGAATTTTCCTGAACCACCGCGTGAAAACCGCTTAGTTAAAGAATACTTTAATATCCTTTCATCACATAAGAATTTAAATGAAGCTTTTTGTTTAACACACACCCTTGATGCTATTTTTAATATCTTTAGTGCATTTTTTGGAACAGCAGACAATTGAATTTTGAAACCTTGAATACGCTCTTTTTGATTGGGTGGGTTGGCTTGGCACCAAATGTCGTTGTACCAAACTTCAGTTTCTCCAATTCTCCATTGTTCAGGTAATATATCTTTTACAGCGTAAAAATAATCATCTTTATTAGGCTGATAGTTAGAGATAGGTTCGAAATACTTATCTCCAATAAAGGTAAAATCCTGAATTCTTTTTGGTAGTCTTCCAGTTAGTTCTGCCATAATAAAAATTATTGATTACTTGAAAACAACTAAAAATAAATTAGTGTTCGGCAATCTTGCCGAACACTAATGAATAGCGATAGTATAGGTTTAATTACAACCTATTGTGGTGCAACCAGAGTAAGTATGAACCGTGGCTGGACCAGCTGGAGCGTTAGAATTAGATTTCATTTTTTGCAAGTTTAGAACTTTGCTTTTCATAATGATATCCTATTTATATTAGATTATATTTATTCATGACTTATTAAATCATGAATAAAAGTATTTTAATTAATTATGCTAATATCAAGTATTTTTAATAAAAAATATAATAGGGCATTCAGTTATTAAGTGGTTATATTTATGGCATGCACACAAAATAGATTATTTTTACTATATAATATCTCCTATTCCATGGTAAAATAACTATATTCGGTGAGGCGTATCTAATATTGTATTAGATATTGAAACTTTACAAAAAACTGCCTGTTTGTTTGAGCAAAGCGACTAAATTTTCTTTTATCAAGGTCAACCTTTCTCACATAGTCAGTCATACCGATATAAAATTTAGTGAATGCGTTAAAGTTATAGCTAAGTAGTGGATATAGTTGTATCTGCTCGTTAAAAGAATTGTACTGAATAATAAACCGAGCAAAGAGTTTTCTGCTGAAATTATATGTTGATTTAAAGCGGAATATATTACCGCTGTAGTAATCTTCACCTCCATTTAAAGGAGATAAGGAGGAATATGAATAGTCCAAATTTAATATTAGCTGGTTGGTCGGCCTTATAGTTGCTGATGTTGAGAGGTCTAATAATTTACCTTTCACGGGTTGGCTTGTTCTATATATATCCCTGCCGGTAACTAGACTTGCATCCAAAGAAAAAAGGCTTGTTGGATTTGTGCTGATTTGAAATATACTTCTTCGCAACCCCGAGAAATACTTTCCATTAAAAAGCTCTTCCTTTAAGGGAAAGTAATTCAAAGATATCCGGGTTTGTCCAGATAGATTATTACTGAAACCAAGCCTCAAATTTTTTTCTAATAATTTGCCACTAAAATCGTTTTGCCAAGTTGCCGACATGTTAAAATTCCCTTGAGGCCACCAAGGCTTGTTGGGATAATATGATATGCTTTGATCAAGCTCCAAGAGGCGCCGATCTGCGTTATTTATGAAACCATTTTGTGCTTGAAAAGTAGGTGAAAATGATTTGTAACTAACGGAAAAGTTATAATACTTAGATTTGCGTTCAAGGGTAGATGATAAAAAATTTCCTTCATATTTTTCTCCATTTAGTGCAGCATTAAAACCACTATTACCAAATTTTCGGTCGCTATTAAATAATGTTGTGTCATTTATTTCCTTTGTAATAGAGTGACCCAAACTTCCATTAAAATAGTACTTCCGGCCTAAGAAAAGTTGCCAATCTATGTTTCCTAAATAATTATAACTTCCTGTATAGTTTCTTGTTGTTATTAGTCCACCGACATAAGATTGAGATCCAATAAAGTATTTGCCTCTCAAAATATTATCTTGAGCATTTTTATTAGTTTTAATGGTATTGCTACTCAGCCGGCCGGGAACTATAAAACCAACATCCCTGTCAAATGCAGATAAGAAACCTAGCGTATATTTATTGGATTTTTCTGTGTATTTAGCTGCTGTTAATGGTTTATTTATCGACCGTGAATAGAAAAGGTTTTCGTTTGTTTGAAATAAATTAGCTTGTTTTAGAAAAAAGGGTCGCTTTTCTGGATACGATAAGGCAAATGGTTCATTAACACTTATTTGAGCAGCATCAGTTTCAACTTGGCTGAAATCAGGATTAATAACGGCATTAATTGAACTTGTAGACGTTGGGGTATAAGAAATACTCCCGCCAACACGTGCTTGAATGGGGCCATGGTCCAGTCCGGAAGAACCATCACTGGGATTATTCAATTTGCTTTCTTGATAACCAGTCGCATATGGAATAATATCAACAGGGTTAGAACTTTCAATACCAGACAATTGTTCAAGCCGACCATTCTGGCAAAGAATACAGCTATTCCTGAGAGACGCATTGGTCCAAAAAAGTTGATATCGACTATTGCGTGGATAAACACGAATAAAATTAATAGACCAATTTTGCACTTTGCTTTGAGGAAAATTGAGGCTTTCAAAGGGAATTTTTATTACAGCGGTATAACCGAAATCACTGATTTCGGCATTAGAATACCACAACATATCAAAACTTTTGTCTTCTCCATATGCAGATCGTTTTGCATCGGTCTGTATTCCTAAAGGACTTACAAAAAACTCATATGCTTGCTGATTATTTTTAAATGGATCCAATATAAATCCCACAAAATCACCAGATAGGTTATCACGTTCTGTAATATTCGCTCTTATTTTAGAGGGGTTCGGATCGTGGGCCTTAAACCTAATGTATAAATACCTATCGCTGTATAGTACATTCACTTCTGTTTTTACAGGGGCTTTTACTTGATCATTAGGTGTATATTGGTTTTTTATAAAAACACTTGATGCTTCATTCCAAACTGGCTGCGTTATTCTCTTATTTATTTCAAAATCTTGGCTTATGCGCATCGGGGTTAGCCTTGGCTTAGTGCTGTCCGCCTTTTTTTGGGCATAAACTCCATAAAAGGGACTTATGCATAAACATAAAAGTAGTAGGATCATTTCTCCATAATGCTGGAAGGCAGGCATGTTCTGGGGTGTTTTCATCTTGACGGTATCTATAGATTGATAGATTATCGCATGAATTTTAAATGTTATAGCTCGCGTAAGGAAAAACCTTCATTTTACTTTACGTAAGTAAAGGTTCCCGCTAATAGATTCCAGCTTCAGTTTATCGCCCCCACCTTTTATGGTTCCTTTAAAGATATGGGGTGGATAACCCCTATCCGCATCATCATTTTTCTTTCTTTCGGTTATATTGATATCCGTGTATATTTTACCAGAAACCGTTTTTAATTTTACGTTAGTGGGAATATTTGCCGGACGACTCAAATCTACAAAACCACTGATGGTTTTTACTCTGACGGGACCTATAAAACCAACAACTTTTATATCTGCATTTATTGATTGCACGTTCAGTGCCACCGCTTTTGGCAACATTATCTGATAAGTGATTTTATGACAAATCGCATAATTCTTGTTCTCTCCTCTCACGCTATATCTTAATTGGTTCTGTCCTTTGCATTTCTGCACGTGGCTGTTTTTTAATTTTTCTTTATTATAACTTGATGTAATCTGCAGTTGCCTTTCTTTATGGTTGAAATTAAGCGTTAGCGCATCATTTAATGATCCTTGGTTTATTTCAATGATGGCTTTGAAAACCACTTTATTTTTATCCCAAGATTTAATATTGATAGAACCACCATGTTTTAAATTTAGATCTATTTTTTCATTTTTATTTACTTGGAACGATCGGCTTACTGTTCGCGGCTGACTAACGCCCATCCCAGAAATGAAAACCAATACTAATGTGATGACTAATTTTTTCATAACACTAATTGCTTATAAATTGAACCAATGATGATTACTTCCATCGATATCTTTTTGCTATCTTTGTTTATTAAATCGTTATCACTTCTTCTTGCGCAAGTAAATGTTTCCGGTTATAGTCTTGAGATTTAGCTTTACGCCCCCACCGTTTAAGGTGCTTTCCGTATTGCGTCCCCCCACTTGCCGTATACGGCCTTTTTTGTCCTCCATCTTTATGTCAAAGTCTGTATATATCTGACCGGAAACTGTGCTCATATTTAAATTTACTTTCGCGTCAGCCGGCAAGTTTACATTCATGTGGCCGCTAACCAGCGAGATAGAACTGGGAGTTGCGCCTGACAGCTGAGAAAAGGTTACATTAATATTCCCATTGGTGCTATTGGCTATAACTGGGCCAGTTACGTTTTGTAGTTTTATGTCTCCGGTTTTAGCTTTTATTTCAATTTCCCCCTTCATATTACTGATGTGTATATCGCCCCCACCCCAGTTTATTTCTTCAATCTTAACTCGGACATTATTTGGCACCTTTACCGTGAAGTCCCCAGCCCCTGCCTGGGCTTGGACCAATTTAACCCCCCCGCTTTGTTGGTGAACCGATAGCCCGATACCGCTATTATCTTTACCTCCCCCAAACACGGGATGTAATCCCTCGGCTCGCTTGGGCGGTGCGTGGTAATCGCTATTTTTAACAATAAGTTTATCTCCGTTGTAGCCTTTAATGGTAATGGGGCTACGAGCCAGCACAAATTCTACTGTATTACCCGGTCGATTTGCTATACTATGGGAGTACCTTTGGGCCTGGGATGGTTTCATAAACAACAAAGCCAGAATAATGGCAAGTAATAATATCTTCAATTTCATAATAGGGTTACTTAAACGTTGAAGTTAATATTGCTTTTGAAATATCAATTTATCTTTAACTCGTGTTGATCAAATTCACGTTTGTAGCTGGGCAATCCCCACTTGCAGGCGCTTGCGGACAATTTTCCGCGTGCTGGACTCAACCAAGAGTTTCTGCATTTCAGGAATGCTCCCCTTGGCCTTCATTTTAACCAGCATATCAATAAGCGTTATCTGCATAAGTGGGTCGGTTTGTTCAGATAATCCATTGATGAGTGCCTGTTTGATACTGGCCTCATGGCGAAACTTAAATAATGCTTCGGTGGCGGCCATCCGCACATTCACACTATTGTCGTTATTCATGGTATAAGAAAGGATATCAGTAATTCGTTTATCTAATTTTTCGTTTTTCCGCGATGCCCTCTGCGAAAGATTGACGGCCGATAATCGCTTCCCCGCCGAAATTCTATAGTCATTCTGTTGATCCACAAGCGCAGCTCTCATTTTCTGCACCTGTTGGTTTTGTCTACCCGCTTGCTGATTTGTTGGGGCCTCGTCGATATTCCAATAGTAACCGGCGCCAAATCCAGTGAGAAGTAGCAAAACCCCAGCAGCAATACGAAGTGGCCACTGGAACCTATTAGGGGCAGGTTTACTTGGCCCTGCAGTTTCTTCTTCGAAATTAATCTTGGCAAAAACATCAAAGGATCCCAGGGTATCTACTTGCCGCATATTATCGGCATGGCGAAGCGGCTCCGCGTATTGTTTTAAATCATCCGGGATGTCTTCCCTTCCAAAACATTTTCGGAGGTTTTGCTCTTCCTGCAGGGTGGTTTTTCCCTCCCAATACTTGTTTATAAGATGTCTAATCTTTTCCGCCTTCATAATGCTGGTTCTTTTGGTATTCTTCCTTTACTTTTTTTCTCCCCCGGGAAAGCGTAACCCTAATATTATTCCGACTCATGTCAGTTATTTCCTCAATTTCATCATAGGTATACTGTTCAATTTCCCGTAGGTGCAGGATTAACCGCTGTTGGTCGGGTAATCCCTTGATAATATCATGTACTTGTTTAAAACTTTCTTTTTGCTCGATTTCTTGGACTGGATTGTTGCGGTCGGCTAAAATGGTCATTTTTTCGATTCCGCATTTATTCTGATTTCGGTTGCGATATGAACGTAAGGTATCCAAACAGGTATTTTTCGTTATGGTAATAGCTAGCGCTTCTACGCTATTATATTTCGGCAGCTTTCTACGCATATTCCATAATTTCAAATACACGTCCTGCACTGCATCTTTGGCCCTTGACCGGCTTTTTAGCAAAGCAAACGCTAGTCGGAATATTTTATCTTTAACAGGTAACACCCGCGTTTTAAATTCATCTTTTGTCATAACTATTTGTTAGACGACTAAACATGTCCATCATTACAAAATAATTTTAGGCTTATAAGCAACAACATAGAAAGGGTTGTTACCTCCCAAAAAAATTTTCTAATTATAATATAAACCATATTTAATACTGTGTATAACTTATGTAATTAATAAGAAATATTTCTATTATTTTATTTAATAGTTGTTTATTTATTTTATATCATTAACAAAATTATCACTATATACTTTATATAAGGAATGGAAAATAATGTAAAAAAAACGGTGCTAGAAAATGGGCTCACAGTAATAACTGAAAGGGTAGAAAAAATTCAAAGCTTGTCCATTGGTATGTGGATTAAAACCGGGAGTCGTAACGAAACCGATCATCAAGCAGGTATAACACATCTTTTAGAGCATATGCTTTTCAAAGGTACGGATAACCGATCTGCTCATAACATTGCCTTAAGCATGGAATCGGTTGGCGGCTCTATTAATGCTTTCACCACATTAGAGCATACCTGTTTTTTTGCAAGGTGTTTAAATAAACATCTTGCAAAAGCCGTTGATGTCCTATCTGACATGTTACTCCGTCCCTCTCTTCTTAAAGAAGAAATTGAAAAAGAAAAAAAATTTATTCTCGATAAGAAGAAAAAAAAACGTGATAACCCAAAGGACTATGTGTTAGATCGTTTTATGAATGTTGTCTTTAACGGTCATCCATTGGGAAGGTCGATTCTTGGACATAAGGAAAGTGTGGCAAAATTAAATAAACAAGACCTGTGCAATTATATGAGTACTCATTATGGATCCGATAATATAATAATTGCCGCGGCTGGTGATTTGTCACACGATGAGGTCGTTTCTATTGTTAAAGAAAGTTTTTTGGGGTTTAACTCGCCTAGTAAAATAAATTACAATCCAGTGATCCCACCATATCAAAAACAATCAGAGATTCTACAAAATAATTCTAATCAGACCCACTTGGTTATAGGCCGCCGCGGTTTAAGTATTAAACATGATGATAGATTTAAACTATTGCTTATCAACACTATTTTAGGAGTCGGTATGAGTTCTCTCCTCCATCAAAATATACGCGATACATACGGTTATTGTTATTCTATTAACTCTACCAATAGATCTTTTAAAGATACTGGTGTTTTTAGCATTTATGCAGGAACTAGTTCTGATTACACCAATCGTGTAGAAGAGCTTATCCTTAAGGAAACACATAAAATTAAGAGTAACCCTGTTCCAAAAACTATTTTAGAATCAGCTAAAACTAAGGTTAAGGGATCACTCCTGTTGTCGCTCGAAAACATGACCAGTCGAATGCAGCGACTAGTCAAGACTGAAACCTACTTTGGGCGATTTATCACACTTACTGAACTCATAACAAATATCGAATCCATCACAGCGCAAGAAATACAAAAATTTGCAACCACCTTTTTAGATGAAACATTATTTTCAAAGACTATTTTAACACCTGAAGAAAATTGGCCATCACCAGCAGAATAGAAAAAATATATCTGCTTAAGATAACAACCGCTCATACGCTAAAATTACTTATGGTTAATATAGGTCCACCCCTTATTTTTTGGATCAATAAATTCAATTATTCTTATATATTGTATATAAAGTATATAGGTTTTATTTACTATATTTTTTATATAGGTTATATCTGTAATATATAACTAACCTAAAAATAAAGAATGATTGTTCTTGTTGGAGGTAAAAAAGGTGGCACCGGCAAAAGTACGATATCTACCAATTTAGCCGCCCTACGGGTTGAAAAAGCAGGACATAAGAACCTACTTTTGATCGACACTGATTCCCAAGGAAGTACAGCCGACTGGGCATACTACCGGAAGGAGTCCGGGAAGGATGGGATTGAATGTATCCAGCTATTTGAAAAAAGAATAGTTACAGAAATCGATTCAAAAGCCAAACGGTATGAAGATATCATTATTGATGCTGGTGGCCGGGATTCAAAGGAATTGCGCTATTCCATGACGGTAGCCGATGTGATGTTGGTACCAGTAGGCGCTTCACAATACGATTTAAATACTATCGTCGATATTGATGAGCT
>Ga0079226_10002100_pt1 | contig 15299 bp, 9 predicted proteins | sample Poulit2014_FD_76345 | JGI IMG/M metagenome (GOLD analysis project Ga0079226, IMG submission 76345) | Agricultural soil microbial communities from Georgia to study Nitrogen management - Poultry litter 2014 | ecosystem: Environmental > Terrestrial > Soil > Agricultural land | place: USA: Georgia... | reverse complement strand
ATATGGTACAGCAATGGGAATCTTTAATTCTGTTATTAGTATCACGTTATTGCTCTTAGCTAATGGGATATTTAAACGTTATTCCAATCAAAGTGTAATGTAAGGAGATGTAGCAATGGCAACAAGAAGCAGATCGAATAAGTCATTTTTTCAAGATCATTTATTCGACATTGTCAATATTATATTTTTGACTATCGTGATGATTGTTACACTGTATCCATTTTTAAATGTATTAGCGATCTCATTAAATGAATCAACAGATACAGTTAGAGGTGGCATTTATTTATGGCCACGGGAATGGACATTTGATAATTATATGGAAATAGCGAAGTATGATAACTTGGTGACAGGCTTCATAAACTCTGTTTTAAGAACAGTTATAGGTACCGTGTTGGGGGTATTTGCATCAGCAATGGTCGCCTATACACTGAGTCGTTCAGATTTCCAAGGCAGAAAGTTTGTTTCAACATTTATTGTCCTAACTATGTATTTTACAGGTGGATTGATTCCTGGTTATATGTTAATCAGAGATTTAGGACTCATGAATTCATTTTGGGTTTATATATTACCCGGGTTAGTTAATGCGTTTAACATTATTATTATACGATCGTTTATGGACGGGCTACCATTTTCATTGCAGGAATCCGCGAAAATGGATGGAGCCAATGACTTTACAATATTTTACCGTATTATTTTACCACTTTGTAAACCGGTGCTAGCTACAATTGCTTTATTTGTCGCGGTTGGGCAATGGAACAATTGGTTTGACAATTATTTATACAACAGCATGAACGACAAGCTAACAACCTTACAATATGAATTGATGAAAATACTTGATAATACTTCAGTAAGCGGGAGTGTCGATGCTAATCAAATGCGACCTAATGATCAAACAGCAACACAGGTGTCCCCGGAATCTATTAAAATGGCGATCACCATGGTTACAGTCGTCCCTATTATTGTGGTTTATCCCTTTGTACAAAAGTACTTTATTCAAGGAATGACATTAGGTGCAGTAAAAAGCTAACTGGGATTTAAAACAGTAACACCATAATGAGGAATGAACAAGGGGATACAATCTGTTGCACAGTAATGAATGATTTATTGTCATTTTGGTTGAGTTTTTGAGAGCCTCAGATCACTATTATTGGTGCTGATAAGGGAATGTGAGTTCATAGAAGGGCCGTCCAAGTGGAAGAGGCAATCGAATATTATGATATTTCCCTTTTTCATTTGGATCTAAATCCCCCTTCATAGTATTTTTAACTCAAATTAAGATTTTATATTTTAAAGAAAAGCGGAGGAAAGAAACTTATTATGAGGATTCTGAACTTTCGCTTAGGCTTTTGTGAATGCGCTGTCACTCGTGTCGATATAATGATGGGGGAATGGTGTTTATTCTTAGCGTTATTTGAAGTGGATTTGAAAGTTCAACTTGATACTCTAATTTAAAAGAAGGATAAATTTCCGTGAAATGGGATTGTGGTCAATAAAAATATGTCTAATTTTAATTCGAAGTGAGTGAACAGTGAAAAAGCTACTTAAAAGTAGATAAACACATAATATCACCCGTAACACAGCAATTAGTGGGGAGGAAGAAAAATTTGAGAACAAATATGTTTTATAAAGCAATTTTAGCAGTGTGTATTATTGGTATTATAACATTTAGCTTCCATGAAAATTCACATATCTCTAAAGCGGAAAGCAAAAGCAGTGAAAAGGGAACGATTTTTGAAGCCGAGGATGCGATTTTAAGTGATGGACTGACGATAGAAAATTCGGAACCGGGATATTCGGGCACGGGATATGTTGGGGATTTTAGTGAACCCGATCAATCTATAACATTTACAATAGACGTACCAGCTGATTCACTATATGATTTATCAGTAGGTTATGGTGCGCTATATGGAGATGGTAAAGTAGCTAATATACTCTTAAATGATGAACCCCTGGGTTCTATAACTATGGGAAGCGGATTCGGGGAGACTTCTGGTGGGAAAATACTCTTAAATGAAGGTACTAACACAGTTACAATTACGCCGAATTGGACTTTTTTCGCGATTGATTATATAAAAATCTCGCCTATTTCCGCTCCACCAAAGCATGAAGTAGAAAAGGAATTGATTAATCCACTCGCTACAGAAGAAACGACGGCTTTATTTAGCTATTTAGTTGATAACTTTGGAAAGAATACGTTATCTGGTCAGCAAGGAGATCCTAATGATGACTTGGCTGATATAAAATATATTGAAGAATTAACTGGCAAATTACCAGCTATAATAGGCCTAGATTTAATGGACTATAGCCCATCGCGTGTGGAATATGGAGCCTCAACGGATGATGTAGAAAGAGGAATAGAATGGCATGAACAGGGCGGAATAGTAGCATTCAGTTGGCATTGGAATGCCCCAAAGGATTTACTTAATACAGACGAGCATCCATGGTGGAGTGGATTTTATACAGATGCAACGACCTTTGATGTTGAATATGCGATGAGCCATCCAGAATCAGAAGATTATAAGCTACTTCTTCGTGACATTGATGCGATTGCGGAGGAGTTAAAAAAATTACAGGAAGCAGGCGTACCAGTACTTTGGCGACCATTACATGAAGCGGAAGGTGGTTGGTTTTGGTGGGGCGCCAAAGGGCCTGAGCCTGTAATAGAATTGTGGAAACTCATGTATGATCGGTTGACGAATGATCACCAATTAAATAATTTAATTTGGGTATGGAATTCAATTGATGAAGATTGGTATCCTGGAAATGATTATGTGGACATAGTTTCATTTGATTCATATCCTGGTGAGCAAAATTATGTTCCACAATCTGCGCAATATGAAGCACTGGTAGAATTATCAGATAACAAAAAACTCATCGCGATGGCAGAAAACGGCCCAATACCTGATCCAGATCTTTTATCAACATATCATTCTAACTATCTCTATTTTACTACATGGAATGGTCTTCTAGACGAGCAGAATAGTGATGACCATATTATGTATGTTTATAATCATGACTCTGTAATTACTCGTGACGACCTTCCAGATTTTAATGGTGATTCAGAACCAAATCCTAATGAAGATGGCGCACTTGATCAACTTGAAACGTTAGTTGATGAGGCTAAAGGGTTTGAAGCAGATGATTACACGGAAGAAACATTCGCATCTTTAACATCAGCCGTAGAAGTTGCTGAAGAACTATTAGTGAGTGAAAATATAACGAAAGAACAAGTAGATGATACTTTGAAAAGTTTACAAAAAGCCATCAATGACCTAAATAAAGTAGAAGAATCATCCTCAGAACCAGATCCTAATGAAGATGGCGCACTTGATCAACTTGAAACGTTAGTTGATGAGGCTAAAGGGTTTGAAGCAGATGATTACACGGAAGAAACATTCGCATCTTTAACATCGGCCATAGAAGTTGCCGCAGAACTATTAGTGAATGAAAATATAACGAAAGAACAAGTAGATGATACTTTGAAAAGTTTACAAAAGGCCGTCAATAACCTAAAGAAAGTAGAAAAATCACCCTCAGAACCAGACCCTAATGAGGATGGCGCACTTGATCAACTTAAAAAACTAGTTGCTGAGGTTAAAGGGTTTGAAGCAGATAATTACACAGAAGAAACATTCGCATCTTTGACAGAAGCCATAGAAGTTGCTGAAGAACTATTAGTGAATGAAAATATAACGAAAGAACAAGTAGATGAAACGTTAGAAAACTTACAGTTAGCGGTTGTTGAATTAATTCAAATTGAAGAGGAAACGGAAGTTACAACAGAAGAATCAAGAGAATCGGATCAAGATATCGGCGGTTTGAATAATGGATCAGAAGATACTGAAGGTAATAAACTTCCTAGCACCGCCACAGATAGTTACAATTGGATTCTAGCTGGTTTTATAATTTTAATTTTGGGCTCCATCCTTCTATTTGTTAGAAAAAGAAAGGCTCATTAATATGAATAAGGGCATTACCAAAAATGAGTGGAGATGGAGAGCGAAAGAGGGAGCAGTTGTCCTAGCCGTTTATGTTTGTCTATTAAAATAGAATTTTGTACTGACTGAAAAGAATAAATCACGTACTAAGATGAAAAATGTTTCGTGATTGGAGGTGCTAACCACTCTAATCACGAAACAAAAAGCCATCTTAGGTGATTCTAAAAAACGAAAGAGCAATTAAGAGGACAAATGTTTTGTCTAGTAAAGGGGAATATCAATGAATTATAAATCTTGTAATCCAAATGCTATCAAAGAAGTGAACGATGTTTTAAAGTACTTAAATGAAATATCAGGTGATAGCATTATAACGGGTCAACATACAAAAACAAAGGCACAAGAAGAATTAACATATATTCATCGAGTAACAGGCAAGCTTCCGGCCCTATGTGGATTTGAATTGCTGGCATATTCACCAAACATTAATTATGAAAAAAGTGATGACGCTTGTTTAAAGGAGGTCAATGAGAATAAAAATACCCTTGAAGAGGCATGGGCTTGGGCTGAAAAAGGAGGACTTATTACATTTACGTGGCATTGGTTTTCACCGTTGGGTGGGGAGAATAAAGCCTTTTATTCAGAGCATACAGACTTTGATGCTAGAGAAGCCTTGAAGGACGGCACACCAGAAAATAAAGCTCTTATATCAGATATGGATCATATGGCAGAGATTCTAAGGTCGTTCCAAGATAAGCGTATCCCAATTTTATGGAGACCCTTTCATGAGGCGGAAGGTACGTGGTTTTGGTGGGGTAAATATGGTCCGAAAGTGGCTAAAAAACTGTACAGAAAAATGTATGATCGTTACACCAATTATCACAAATTAAATAATTTAATTTGGGTGTGGAATTCACCATTAATAGAGGGTTATGTCGGTGATGATGTATGTGATGTTATTTCTTATGATTTTTATCCACCAAAACATGAGCATAACGATCGTGCAAAGGAATATTATGAGTTAGTTCAGATTACTACAACTAATAAATTAACGGCGATCGGTGAAATAGGGGCAATACCTAGCATTAAACAATTATCTCAAACGCACCTTCCTTGGATTTGGTACATGACTTGGTGTGGTGAATTTTGCAGTGAAGAGTACACGCTAGATGAAGAATTATTTAGTGCGTATCATCACCCTTATGCAATTACATTAGATGTGTTGCCAACCTTATATTAAAAATCAGTTGTTTCAATTGATGATGAAGGAAATCAAATAGTATTTGATATGGGGGGGATGGTCAAGGGGCTTACTTATGTACTATAAGTTTAAAATAAAGGACCGCAAGCGTGAGGAATAGTGCCCTTCCTTCACGCTTGATAGATGTGGGAGTCAAAAATTGATATATTTTTAATTTCGATGATTTACCTAAAGACTCGCTGATATATTCAAAATGTGCCTGATTTATTGAACCCATTATCCCACTTTTTACATAATGAGATGATCAACAGCAATCAACAATTTATTTTTGCGATATTTTCCTGGAGACATTCCTAAAGCTGATCGGAATACTTTATTGAAGTAATTACCATTAGAAAACCCGATCTGTACCGCAATTTTTTCAATGGTTAGTGATTCATTTTTTAGTAATTCAATAGATTTATTGATCCTTATTTTGGTAAGGTATTGAATGGGTGTTGATTGGACAGTTCTATGGAACAGTCTTGTGAAATGATATTTAGACAAACCAGAGACCCCAACAATATCATCAAGTGTAAGTTGATCTGAATAATTTTCATGGATATAAACTGTTGCTTTTTTGATTGGATCCGGAAGTGTATCGTTGCGCTCAATTTTTAATATAAATCTCTGTAACTCCATTAAAAATGTATAGGCTAGGGAAGAAGTGATATATGCATCATTTAATTGATCATTATTAACTTTACTTAATAAATCAAAAATATGTGTAATCGGTGTAGCATACATATTCAATTTTAAAATATGACCCACATCATCCGTGATTTTTTTGAAATATTTAATTGCTTCTGAACCAAATAAAGTAATATGAACAAACTCCCATTCCTTCACATCAGTAGGCAAATAATATTGATGATCACTAGGAATTTTTACAAAAAAAGCGTCCTCTGCTTTTAGGCGATGCGTGTGGTCACCAATCCTAACTTCCCCTTCCCCCTTTAAAGTATATTGAAAAACAACAACTTCCATTTCACTTCTTGTTAACCCATTATAATTATAATCTGTACTTGTTTGTTTCTCAAAACCGATAGAATAAACTCCAGCAACACGTTCTTGGTGTGAACCACGAAAATGAAATCCATAAGTACCATATTTTATAAGGTGATTATTTTTGAGCAATATATTACCCTCCAGTCCGTTTTATTTACCATTGAATTCATATGTAATTCATCATATTATTATTATAACAGTTATTTTACATTAAAAGGTGAAATTACTATTGAAATTTATTCGTTAAAATAAATTGCTATATCACTTAAAAGAAAATGTGAAATAACATCCATTAAATAGGAGGTTTTTATATGTCAAAAATTACTTTTCTAGGTGCAGGCAGTTCTGTTTTTGCTAAAAATTTACTCGGTGATTGTATGACAGTACCAGCTTTGCAAGACTTTGAAATTGCATTATTTGATATTGATCATGATCGACTCAAAGATTCTGAGAGAATGTTAAAAAATGTTAAAAGGAACTTAGGTTCAACTGTGGAGATCAACTCATATACAAACCGAAAGGATGCCTTAAGGAATGCAAAATATGTTATTAACGCGATTCAAGTTGGTGGATATGAGCCAAGTACAGTCATTGATTTTGAAATCCCTAAGAAATATGGTCTTCGTCAAACAATCGCTGATACAGTAGGGATTGGTGGTATTTTCCGTAGTTTAAGAACAATTCCGGTAATGATGGATTTTGCAAAGGATATGGAAGAGGTTTGTCCCGATGCATGGTTTTTAAATTATACAAATCCTATGGCAGCACTTACCGGTTCAATGCTAAGGTACACAAACATCAAAACTGTTGGACTATGTCATAGTGTACAAGGATGTGCACATGGCTTATTAGAGTCACTTGATATGCCGACAGATAATGTTCAATGGAAAATTGCAGGCATAAATCATGTGGCTTGGTTATTAGAAGTTACTAGAAATGGTGAAGATTTATATCCAGAAATTAAAAGAAGAGCTAAAGAAAAGCAAAAAACAAAACACGATGATATGGTACGCTTCGAGCTAATGTTAAAATTTGGTTATTATGTGACGGAGTCTTCAGAACATAACGCTGAGTACCATCCATACTTTATTAAGAGTAATTATCCTGAACTTATTGATCGTTTTAATATCCCACTTGACGAATATCCAAGACGTTGTGTAAAACAAATTTCAGATTGGGAAAATATGCGCGACGACTTAGTAAACGATAATGATTTAACACATGAGCGTACACACGAATATGGTTCATATATTATTGAGGCAATGGAAACAGATATACCATTCAAAATTGGTGGAAATGTGTTAAATACTGGGCATTTAATTAGTAATTTGCCAGAAAATGCAAGTGTGGAAGTGCCATGTTTAGTGGATGCAAGTGGTGTAACGCCAACACATGTAGGAGATTTACCGGAACAGTTAGCAGCTCTGGATCGGACAAATATTAATACACAATTGCTTACAATTAAGGCGGCGATGACGGGGAAAAAAGAGCATATTTATCAAGCGGCCATGTTAGATCCCCATACTGCGGCAGAATTATCAATGGATGATATTGTTGCAATGTGTGATGAGCTCATTGAAGCACATGGAGATTGGCTACCAGAATTTAAATGATTTTCAGTATGCAATCATACCACATTACTATTGTGGTATGATTGCATTATTATTTGCGTTCCAGCATGTTTATAACTTAGAAAGGTGATTAATAATAGACTGATTCCTTTTTTATACGTCTATTCAGAAGGTGGTGATCTGGAATACCACTTTGTCCGGTATTGTATTGTTAGAACAGACGCTTCAGATGACCGCCCCTTTTTTGATAAATATGACTACCAAAATAGGTTCAGCACGTCTTCATGTGCCAACGTCTTGGTTTTTCATAAGTCAGTTACAATTGCCTTTTAGTGATAGCTATTATCTAAGTATGCAACGCTCAGACCTCTGTCAACTTCTGTTAACTACATTTTCGCAATAGGTATTGCATTTACCCTTGTCATGATTAAATTTGCATGACTACGTAGTTGCACATCCTAATTAGACGAAGCTAGCGCTACCATATAATAATACCTATAAAATTTTAACCGAAGAACAGGAAGATTACTTTTCGTCCTGCTCCTCAACATCTATTTCTAAATTGAGGTCTTTATATCTTTCTACTTTAACAAAAGCGAAATTGACAGACCAATAGATCACATATGCCAAAACACTTCCAGTGAAAAAGGGAGTGAGCCCAGGTAAGGCTCGCAGCACCTGAAAAACGATTACAAGACCAACAAGCATCATGATTGTTATGAGTGGGCTCATGATCATGAGTAAAAAAGCATTCTTTATTACTTGGAAAATGCTTATCTCATAATGAACAAATACTGGGAAAACATATAATAAGATGAGAAAGTATAATAGAATCACAATTAGTAGTGGGTAATATGTAAATTGTAAAAAGCCAGTTACGCCTTGTCTTAGAAATACAAAGTCAATATATAGAATGTATCCAATTAAAGAAAGGAATAGGCCAAGCAGGTTACTTTTAAGGAATTCCTTTTTGTACGTAGCCCAAAAAGTCGTGAATATAGGGATATCACCATCACCTTGTATCCATTTGCGAATAACGGTAAACATTCCTATAGTTGCTGGGAAAAACCCAAAAATAATGACACCTACTAATGAAAAAGCAATCCATAGAATATTGACATAAGCAAGTCGCATAATCCAATTAGCTAGTGTATAAAATCCACCCATAGGTCCTGTTGTTGTATCCATCTATAGTCCTCCCGAATATTATTATTAACTAGTATTCTTACTAGTTTTAAATTTTTATATCTTTTTTAGGTATATGTATTTCTAGTAGCGCACAAGATCTGTATTGAAGGGGACTTAATTTATGAGCCTAGATCCAGTACAAGGCCAAAATTTAGCTATAGATTTTAAAAGGGCAAATGAGCTCAAGCGCCGCATACAGGTATGTTTAAATATAATGGGAGAATTAATTGTCCGGAGTGATAAAACACTTCACTCTTTCCACTTGAAGTCCTCAAGAAGATGGGTAAACGCGAAGCGTGTTATAATATGTCGCATTATGAAGTTTATCCAGTAAATCATTATACACAAAATGCAATGTTAATACAAAAGAAATGCGTTACATTTGGAGATGACAAGTATGCTTAAAACAATTAAAAAAAAAGTAAACGACTTAAATATTAGACATAAATTAACTATTTCTTTTATTTTAGTTGTATTCATTCCAATAATTATTGTCGGTGGTTATTTAACCAATGAATTAAGGCAACTAGCCCTTGCAGATGCAGAAGATCAAACCTTCCAAAATATGGAGAGAGTAAAAGAAAGAGTTATCGAAGTTTTAAACGTGCCGATCTATGTATCAAATAATATATTACATGATGAGGATTTAAAGGATATTGTGAATGCCGATTATCAAACAATTTATGATGTTGTTGCAGCTTATCGGGACTATTACGTGTTCTCTAATTATCTTCGGATCTACGATGAAATAACGAATATTCGTTTTTATATGGAAAACCCAGCATTGCTAAATAACTGGCAAATTATACCTCCAACAAATCAAATCAAAAATTCAATTTGGTATTCTACTGTTAAAGAAGGAAATGGATTAACATATTGGTTTTATATAGAGGATGAAACAAATCGACAACAAAAGTTTTTAAGTTTAGTTCGCAAAATAAATTTTTTTGACTATCAAACAAGCGGTGTGCTGGTTATCAACGTTAATACGAAGCAGTTAAACTCGGTTTTATCACAAGAATCAAGACCCACGATGATCGTTGATGAACAAAATCAGATTATTACTTCTAATCAACATGACCATCATGGCAAAAAGCTAACTGAAATTGTTGATTATGAATCGCCAGTGAATGGCTCAACGGGTACCATTCAAGGGAGCATTGAGGGGGAGTCGACTCGAATTTATATAGATGAAATCCCTATGGAAGACAGCTTGAACCAGTTGAAAGTTGTATCATTTATTTCAGAAGAAAGTATTGCTGAAAGCGCTAAAACCTTTAGTAAAATTGGATTTACGGTAATCTTAATTAGCGTAAGTATCTCGTTATTGTTTATTTATTATTTATCAAAATTCTTATCTAATCGAATATTAACATTAAATGAACAGGTACGTGAAGTGGGGAAAGGGAATTTTAATACGAAAATCACGATAGACGGTGCGGATGAAGTTGGACAAGTCGCTACTCAGCTACAATTAATGGTTGATAATACGAATCAATTGCTCCATAAAGTACATCAATCTAATGAACGGGCGACACTATTAGAAAGAAAGCAAAATCAAATTAAATTCAAAATGATGGCTAGCCAGATTAATCCTCACTTTTTGTTTAATGCCTTGGAGTCAATTCGGATGAAGGCACATTTAAATGGGGAAAAAGAGATTTCTCGGATTGTAAAATTACTTGGGAAGTTGATGCGAAACAGTATAGAGGTAGGTACAGGTAAAGTAAAACTGATAGACGAAGTAGAAGTTGTACGATATTATTTAGAAATTCAAAAATTTCGCTATGTAGACCGATTAAGTTATGAGTTAAACATTGATTCCACTACCTATAATGTGTTTATACCACCTCTAATTATCCAACCTTTAGTGGAAAATGCTGTGATTCATGCTTTAGAAAATAGTGAAGATCACGTTGAGGTAGCGGTTAAGGCTAATAAGGTTAGTGAAGGATTATTAATTGAGGTGTTAGATACAGGGTTTGGAATAAGTAAAGAAAAAAGGATAGAAATTAATCAATCGTTAAATGGATCAGATGAAAAGGAAGGGGACCGAATAGGGTTAAAAAATGTTCATCAAAGACTTCAACTTTTATATGGAGAGAAAAGTGGTTTGCGTATTAAAAGTGAGCTAGGTACTGGAACCAAAGTATCCTTTTTAATACCTACCAGGAGGGATAAGGATGTTTAAAGTAATGATTGTGGACGATGAGTCAATTACTCGCAAAGGGTTAGAAACGCTTATTGATTGGAAATCTCACGGTTTCGAAATTGTTCAGACAGCAGCAAGTGGTAGTGAAGCCTTAGAAAAATACGGTCTTGTTTCACCTGATCTAATGATTATTGACATAAGGATGCCCAAAATGTCTGGACTAGAGCTGATTGAAAGAATACGTGAAGCAGATCAATCTATTTTCTTTTTAATTTTAAGTGGTTATGCTGAATTTGATTATGCCAGAGAAGCAATAACACATAATGTAGAAGGTTATATGTTGAAGCCTGTTGATGAGGGGGAATTGATAAATTACTTAGGAAGCATTAACAAAAAATTAGAAGAAAGAATAAAAGAAAATGAAGAAAACAAAAACAAAATGTTTCACGCCGCGTTTACAGGGAATTTAACCAAAGAAGTCAAGGATTTTTTTCACTATTATCTAGATTGGGGTCAATATCAAATTTTATTAATCGATTTATCTAATCATAATAAGTTTGACACAACTAGACTTAAACAGGAGTTACAGAAAACTTTTGAAGACAGTAATCATGGATTAGTCTTTACGATCAAACCTTATCTCGGTATCTTAATAAATCGGGTCTCCAAGAATGAAAAGGGACATAAACGTTTATATGAATATTTAAAAAAGGTTCTTGATGACCATATTGATTTCACAGCGGCCATTGCCCAACCGGTTAAGCGTGTAAAAGATTTATCTGATTCTTATCAACATGTCACGAACTTAATGAAGAATCAATTTTTTTATGAAGAGAAAACCTTACTACATGTGGACACATTACCTTTTCTTCCGGTTAAAAATGATAATTTCAAACATGGGGAAAAGTTTCAATCAATAAATGTTGTCGAAAAATTGTATTACGCCATAGAAATAGGAAACAAACAGGCTATTGAAGAAATTTGCATGGAGGCAGGATCACATATGGTCTACCTTAATTATACTGAGCAATTAATTAAGGTGAATTATGTTCAAATTATTTCGTCCTTACTTAATAAACTATTATACGAATATCAAGATATGCAAACAGTTATTTCAAACGCTTTATCTAGGGTTTTTGAAATTGAAAAACAAACAAAAATAAAAAGCCTACTATCTTATGTTAATTCATTATTAGAAGAAATAATTATAAATATGGATATGAATAATAATGATGTTTTAGTTAAAAGAATGATTGGTTTAATTGAACGTAATTATCATGAAAATATAAGGCTGTCAAAGTTAGCCGAAGTTTTCAATTACAATGGAGCCTATTTAGGTAAATTATTTAAAGACTTCACGGGAGAGTATTTTAATACGTACCTTGATAGGATTAGGATTGAAAATGGAAAAAGATTGTTGCTAGAAGGACATAAAGTATATGAAGTCGCTGAACGGGTCGGGTATTCAAATGTAGATTATTTTCATAGTAAATTTAAGAATTATGTGGGAGTCTCCCCCTCCGTCTATCGCAAAATAAACCAAATAAATAGAAGGTGACAAAATGATGCCTTTATATTGGGGAGGAAAATATACGTTCAAATGGGTAAAAGTTTTTGAAATTATTATATGATTTTAATCATAATTACTCATGTATTTTTCAGTGTGCTGGTATGGTATAGTTTATTTAGTCAGCAAATAGACTAAAAAACCGAGTTTGAAAGCGCATTCCATGGGTGCGAAATGAGTTTTGGTAGAAGAGTGTCGTACTGTGATATTGAATAGTACTTTTAGTTCAAAAGACATTTGACGTCTTTAAGATTACGGTAACTCAATTTAATAATGAGGTATCAACTGTAAGCACTTCATCCTTAGCAAGGTGTTATGTGTACTAGAATCTGTTTAGTATCACTAGCGTTGTACAATCATCACACTTGATGCAAGTTTGTCAAACTAATTTATTCAAGAGATAATTTTTTGAATAGCAAAAAGGTAATGGAAATATAAACAGGTAATAAGCCTGATTATATAAGTTATACATTTAGGGGGGAGAAAAATGAAGAATTCCTTTAGAAAAATTTGTAGTTTAGTATTAATCTCAGTTCTTTTTTTGATTTTAGTGGCCTGTCAAGATAATGATAATGATACTTCAAAAGATAGCAATGCAGAGGCGTCTGGTGATGAGACAGAGCCAATTGAATTCACTTTATTTGACTCTGATTCGAATGGTGATTGGGAGGATATGGAGAGTCCAATAGGTCAAAAAATTAAAGAAGATACAGGTGTTACGATTAAACCTGAGTTTGATATTGATGGTGGACAACAAAAAATACCACTGATGGCGTCAAGTGGTGAATATCCAGACTTTATTTTACCCAAAGATAATGCAAGCATGCTTGTAGAGGCTGGGGCTTTAATTGATCTAACAGATTTGATTGAAGAACATGCGCCTAACCTTCAAGAAATGCTCGGTGAAGATATAAATCGGATGAAATGGAGTGAGGATGATCCATCGATTTATATTATACCAAATTCTGCAATAGATAATGAACCACTATACCCTGGTTATGGTGCCCTTCTTCAACATGAGGTTGTACAAGAACTGGGGTATCCTGAAATGGAAACACTTGATGATTTTGAGAATGCAATTAAAGAATATATAGATAAATACCCTGAAATCGATGGCAAGAAGACAATTGGTCTAACCCTTCAATCAGATGGTTGGCAAATGCAATCAGCAACTCTTAATAGCGGTTTTATGATGACAGGTGGATCAGATGATGGGGAATATTACATTGATCCTGAAACATATGAAGCAACACTACATTATCGTCGACCTGAAGAAAAAGAGGTATTCCGCTGGTATAATCATATGAATGATGAAGGTCTTTTGGACCCTGAATCATTTGTACAAAAAGATGAGCAATATAAAGAGAAGCTCGCTACGGGTAGAGCCATAGCTACGATTGCACCAGATTGGATGGTGAACGAAGCACAAGATTCTCTTCGCGATTCAGGTATGTATGAAAAAATGTATGGTATGTATCCAGTGACATTAAGTGAAGAGTTCAAACATCATGATTATCATAGTCCTGGTCTACAAGTAGGTTGGGGAATTGGAATCACGGTAGATAATGAAGACCCTGTTCGTGCCATCAAATTTCTTGATTATTTAGTTTCCGAGGAAACACAGATCATGACAAATTGGGGTATTGAGGGAGAACATTATGAGGTTGATGAGGATGGAAATCGTTATTTAACCGATGAACAATGGGATAATCGTAATAATAATAAAGACTTTGCTAAGGAAACTGGAATTGGCTATAACTACCAAAGGTTCATGCCACGTTACGGAGACGGTGTCGAAGACTCAACAGGTCAAACGTATACACTCTCTACACGTGAGCAAAATATTGCCAATCAAACAGATGTAGAAAAAGAGGTGCTCGAAAATTACGATGCAGAATTATGGAGTGATCTTTATCCATCTGCGGATGAGTTTGATGTAAAACCGTGGGGAGCGGCTTATAATATTCCGATTCCAGGTGACTCGGATCTAGATGTCATTAACCAAAGAATGTTGGATATTACAATGAAACGCGTACCAGAGGCTATTCTTGCAAAACCAGAGGAATTTGATGACATTTGGAATGAGTTTATGCAGGACTTAGAAGAAGTAGGGGTTGAAGAGGCTGAAGAGGAGTATACACAACTTATTAAAGATACGGTTGAATTGTGGGATCAGTAACATATAATGAAAATTATGTGGAAGACTTGAAGTTTAGATGTCTTCCACATAGTTAATATTTAATCTAAACACAAGGGCGGTGGATATGATCCACCTTTTAAATAAACAAGTTTTCAGTCAATGAGAGAATGCTGATTTGTCCTCTTAACCACCTAGCAGTAAGGACCATTAGGTAACTGAGGAAACTCAAATTTGAAAGCTCTCTTTATTTGTACCTATTTAGACACAATTAGTCACGCAGATATGATGAATCATTTATTAGAGCATGATATAATTGACCTAATTGTGGAATCATTGTAATATATACCATGTCATAGTATATATTGTGGTGCTAAGGGAGTGAACGAATTTGAACGTAATAGATGAGTCTACTTCGAAGCCAGTGACTAAATTGAGTGTGAAAACGTTCGTGATGGATATGGTTTATTTATTAAAGAGAATTGTTTTAGTTGCGAATGT
>Ga0079226_10002099_pt1 | contig 15306 bp, 12 predicted proteins | sample Poulit2014_FD_76345 | JGI IMG/M metagenome (GOLD analysis project Ga0079226, IMG submission 76345) | Agricultural soil microbial communities from Georgia to study Nitrogen management - Poultry litter 2014 | ecosystem: Environmental > Terrestrial > Soil > Agricultural land | place: USA: Georgia... | reverse complement strand
TACCTCTGACATCTTTGTCATACTGGTTGTTTTGTTCAGTTTTCAAGGAGCAAATTAACGCCATCTCTCACGACGGCATAAATATTATATCATCACCAACACCGGCTGTCAATAACTTTTCTTTCGTCTTTTCGCCTTAATGATGATCTTTAATGATGATTATTTTTTGTGGGCTGTTTTTCAACAGCACGATTTATATTACTATTCAAGATGATAAAAGTCAACGGTATATTAAAACAAAATTTAAATTTAATTATGGTAAATCATTCCCGAGTCCAGTTGCTAGATAATTATTTCTCCATTCCAGTTTTTCATGCCGCCTTCCATGCTTGAGACATTAAAGCCATGTTCATCCAAAAATGATGCTGCTGTCATACTCCGCTTGCCTGATCCGCATACAAAAACGTAATGCTTGCTTTTATCTAAATCATTTATGGAATGCGGTATTTTTTCCAGTGGAATATGTTTGGCATCCTCAATCATACCTTGGGCAACTTCTGCATCCTCGCGAACATCCACTACTACCGTATTATCGTCTTCCTTCATCAGTTTTTTCACTTCATCAGGCGTTACTTCATTAATATGTTCCATATGTCTTCCTCCTCGGCAAGTATTTTCACTGCATCCATCATAACGTCTTAAATGAATAGTGTACAACTGTCCGGCACAAAATAGAGCAAGCGATGATTTGAGGTGAATGTATATGCGCAACATGATTCTGGCTGGTTTATTTGCACTGCTATTACCTGTTGTCATAGCTGCGGAGGAAAACAATGAACCAGCTGCACAGCAGTTTGCAGAATATGATCAGAAGTTGACAGGAGATTCCACAAAAGAACTGATTGAATTGAAAGGGAAACGCCTGGCACCTGACTCCGATTACTATGCTGAAATATGGGTGTCTGTTTCAAACAAAGATGGACAGGAATGGAAAATCCCTTATGAAGGCGGCTATGAGCCCGAATTAGAATTTTATGATCTTAATCATGACGGAGTGAATGATCTATTTTATCAGAGTGCGGCTGGTGGAAGCGGTGATTTGTACCATTATCACTTACATACGTTAAAAAATGATCGATTAGAAGAAATATCACTTCCAAAACAGGAGTTCATTAAAGCCAATTTTAAAGATAACTTTAAAGTTAAAATACAAATTGACTACGAACAGGAACCAAGTATCGTCGATGTAAAGGATCGATCTTCGGAATATGTGGAATTAGGCATCTATGATGAAAATGGCAGGGTTACTGAGAACACCTCACCGATGATTGCACCGATTTCATTTTTTGAGCCTGTTGAAATCAGTGAAGATAAGGGCTATGGGCTGAGAAGCCGCCAGCATGTCAGCGGTGCATATCAGGCAGATCAATTAGGTACTGTCGAAACATTATGGTATTACGAAAAAGGTGAATGGATTATCTTAAAAACAGAGTGGGTTCCGTCAGAATAAGAAATTCAAAAGGATCTCCGCCATACGAAACGGCGAGATCCTTTTTGAAATTTAGTTTGCTACGATATTCACTAATTTCCCGGGAACCACTATCACCTTGCGCACTGTTTTGCCTTCAACCAGTTCCTGGATCCGTTCATTTTCCATAGCTTGCTTTTCAAGTTCTTCTTTTGAAATGTCTTTGGCAACATTAATTTTAGCACGGACCTTGCCCATGATTTGTACGACGATTTCCACTTCGTCCTCAACGAGTTTGGATTCATCGTATTCCGGCCACTTCTCATAAGTGATTGTACCCTCGTGACCTAGCAGCTTCCACATTTCTTCAGATAAATGCGGGGCGACCGGGGAAAGCATTTTGGCAAACCCTTCAATGTGCACCTTAGGAATTTTTTCAGCTTTATAGCATTCATTTATGAACACCATTAATTGTGAAATTCCTGTATTAAAGTGCAGATTTTCAAAGTCTTCGGTTACCTTTTTCACTGTTTCATGATAAACCTTTTCAAGCGACGTTGCCTCATCTGTGTCCACAATTTTATCGGAAACTTCCCTTTGTTCATTTACAACCAGACGCCATACCCGGTCCAAAAAGCGCCGTGCACCATCAAGACCATTGGTTGACCAGGCAACATCCGCATCAAGCGGTCCCATAAACATTTCGTACAAACGCAGTGTATCTGCACCATGTGATCTCATGATATCGTCAGGGTTGACTACATTCCCTTTTGATTTACTCATTTTTTCATTGCCTTCCCCAAGAATCATGCCCTGATTAAACAGTTTCTTGAATGGTTCTTTTGTTGGCACGACACCAATGTCATACAAAAATTTGTGCCAGAACCGCGCATACAACAAATGAAGGACAGCATGCTCAGCGCCGCCGATATAAATGTCAACCGGAAGCCATTCTTTAAGCGCCTCCGGATCTGCCAGCTCGTCAGGATTATTTGAGTCGATGAACCTCAGGAAATACCAGCAGCTTCCGGCCCACTGCGGCATTGTATTCGTTTCGCGGCGGCCCTTCATGCCGGTTTCCGAATCAGTCACATTTACCCAATCACTGGTGGCAAGCGGTGATTCGCCCGTACCGGATGGTTTGACTTCATCCAATTCCGGCAGTTCAAGCGGCAAATCCTCTTCCGGAACAGCACTCATTGAACCGTCTTCCCAATGGATAATCGGGATTGGCTCTCCCCAATAACGCTGCCTGGAGAAAAGCCAGTCACGGAGACGATACGTTACTTTTCCTGATCCTTTTCCGCTCTCCTCAAGCCACTCAATCATCTTGGCTATGGCTTCATCTGTCTTCAGCCCGTTCAGAAAACCGGAATTCACATGTTCCCCATCATCAACGTAAGCTTCTTTGGAAAGGTCCCCGCCGGCAACCACTTCTGTAATCGGCAGTTCGAATTTTTGCGCAAACTCATAGTCACGCTGATCATGACCGGGAACTGCCATAATTGCCCCGCTGCCGTAGCTCATCAGGACGTAATCAGCAATCCAGATCGGCATTTTCTCATTGTTTGCCGGATTAATCGCGTATGCACCGGTAAATGCACCCGTTTTTTCCTTTGCCAAATCTGTGCGTTCCAAATCCGATTTTGTTTCGATTCCCTTCCAGTATGCATTAACTTTTTCCTGCTGTTCAGGAGTTACAATTTTTTCGACAAGCGGATGTTCCGGTGCAAATACGGCATACGTCGCGCCGAACAATGTATCCGGTCGTGTTGTGAACGCAGTGAATTGCTCATCATATCCAGCGATATCAAACGTAATTTCAGCGCCCTCAGAACGGCCAATCCAATTGCGCTGCATATCTTTAATACTTTCCGGCCAATCCAAATCCTCCAGATCTTCCAGTAGACGATCAGCATACGCTGTAATCCTCAGTATCCATTGTTTCATCGGTTTTCGGACAACCGGATGACCGCCCCGTTCACTTTTACCGTCAATCACTTCCTCATTTGCCAGGACGGTACCAAGTGCCGGGCACCAGTTAACCGGAATCTCATCCATATAGGCAAGACCTTTTTCGTAAAGTTTCGTGAAAATCCATTGTGTCCATTTATAATAGCTCGGATCGGTTGTATTGATTTCACGATTCCAGTCGTAAGAAAAACCAAGCTCCTTAATTTGCCGTTTAAATGTCGCGATGTTGTGCTCGGTAAATTCAGCCGGACTGTTGCCGGTATCGATCGCATATTGTTCCGCCGGCAGCCCAAATGCATCCCAGCCCATCGGATGCAGCACTTCATATCCCTGCATCCGCTTCATCCGGGAATAAATATCCGTTGCCGTATAGCCTTCAGGATGCCCGACATGCAGACCGGCGCCTGACGGATACGGGAACATATCCAGCGCATACACTTTTTCTTTTTCTGAGAAGGTATCTGTTTTAAATGTTTTATGTTCAGCCCAATGATTCTGCCATTTTTTCTCGATTTCCTGATGGTTAAAACTCATGAAAATTTCTTCCTATTTATTTGTAAAATCAAAGTTGCAAGTGCCTTAAGTCAAACATGCCAGAGCAGGTTGTTATTCGCTTTTAACTGATATATACGGTAACAAATTATAACTTTTTTGATAAAAAAACTCCTCATCCCAAAAACAAGGGACGAGAAGTTTATCTCCCGCGGTACCACCCAAATTAGTGCACTGATTGCACTCACTTGATTCCTTAACGCGGATCTGACGGCAAAAGACTACTGACGTTCATCCCTGCAACTTAAAGGTGAGTTCACAAACTCTCAGGGACAGTTTACACCAACCACTGCCTCGCTTTACCTGTGGGAGTTTATTACTGAGCCTTTTCTTAGTCGTTCATTTCTGTATAATTTGCAGTTTAACCAATGTGAAAGGCTTTGTCAAGATATGACAGTGCCCATCCTTTCCAATGTTTTGCTTTCATGCTAAACTATTATGAAAGCTACTGCTTATTAAGGAGCACTGACAATCATGATAAAGGGTATCATACATTACGCACATCATTTAATGAAAGAGGCCGTCAACCAAGGTGATACGGTTATTGACGCAACTTGCGGAAACGGACACGACACGCTTTTCCTCAGCCGGCTTGTCGGTGAGAGCGGGCACGTATTCGGATTTGATATTCAGGAGCAGGCAATAGCCAATACCAAGTACCGCCTTGACCAAAACAACAGAACGAACACAACGGTTATTAAGGATAGCCACAGCAATTTCGTGCATCATATACCGATTGATAAATTAACCAGGCTGGGCGGCGCAATTTTTAACCTGGGTTATCTCCCGGGCAGCGACAAATCCGTCATTACCCGGAGTGAGACAACAATATTAGCGATCGAAGGCATCCTCTCACACCTTAAGCAAAACGGCATTGTTGTCCTCGTGGTGTACCACGGGCACGAAGGCGGGGATCTGGAGCGAGAACAGCTGATGCGCTATGTGCGCCTTTTAGACCAAAAACAGTACCACGTCCTGTACTATGGTTTTATCAACCAGAAGAATGATCCGCCGTTCATACTGGCCATTCAAAAAAAGAATTAATAGAGAAGTTGTTCAAAAAGTCCGATAAAAATGAGACGTCGAATGTCTTCGTTGGCTTTGAACACGCACTAATACAATCAAACCCGGATTTTAGGTCCGGGTTTTAGTCATTCGGTGATAAAGTTTTGTATTCCAATGAAAAAAGCGCGCTTTGTATCCGCTTATCCGCAATAATTCATCGGTTGTTTCCAGTCCGTTTTCAAGCTCTTTCACTTTTGGATCCCCAAGATAAAGTCCGACAAGGCCATGATGTATCATCTCATGAAAACGGCGGTTCGGCAGCTGCTGCACATGCGAATCCGCCTGTTTGATAAAGTAAATAAGCCGTTTTCTCATCAGTTCCAGGCTATCATAGAAACTGCAGAAATTTAAATCATCTTCACGTCTGTCCTCTTCCTGATCAATATAATAATCCAACAGTATATGCAATCCCTGCATAAACGGAAAGTAGCTGTCAGTAATTTTATTAGCCAGTGCAACCGTCATTTTTCCGCCTAATGCATAAGAGACAAGACAAAATATCCCCAGTGTCGATCCTGAAGCCGCAGAATATTCATACCAATACAGCGGCGAGTCATCGGTATTGGCCTCATACCAGCCAACGAGCCTTGGGACCCGCTCTTCCAATTTCACATGTTTATGTACCTGCAAATCCCCATACAGGTTCTCGAGTTCCTGTAAATGTTCCCGGATAATACCAAAGGCATCCAAATGCCGCATTGTTTTTTGGCATGTCCGGACCAGATCGGCTAAATATTCACCATCCCTCTGTTCTGAACGCAGCGCGTAATAATGCTGAATTGGTTTTTTCCTGCTGAGCGCATCGGACATTGCTTCGTGGAGCAGTCGAAAATCATTCGGATCCAGCGACGTGCTCCGGTCGCACAGGTTGTCCAAATAGTCACTGATTGTCTGGTAGGCGACAATAAAACGGATTGCCTCCTGCCATCTGCAGCCGGCCAGCAAGGCATATACTGCTCCGCCCAGACAATGGAATCGCTTTGAATCAATACTTGCCAGTGCCTGCTGCCGCAATTCTTCATCAGGTATTTCACCAGCACGTTTCTGCCAAAAGTCGAGTTCCGCATTAACCAATGGAAAGATTTTACGGTAAACTTCCGCCATTAATGTAAATGGTGTTTTGGGTATGCTGTATGCCAACACCCATTCCTCCGATCAATCGATTCAAGAGATTGTTCAAATAGTCCGGTAAAAATGACACGTCGAAATTCTTTGTTGGCTTGTTTTTGTGCTGCTCATGAATTTAAATGCATACATTCCGCCCGCCAAAACTACGCCGCCTCGAACTTCTCGGTCTTTTTATCCTCTTTTTGAACAAACACTTCAAATCAGAAAAATTTGCTATACTGTATATATCACCATATTTTAAAGGGGGATTCAAATGATTCAGCCATATAAAAACAAACAGCCCGACATTCATCGCTCCGCTTTTATAGCAGATGACGCCGATGTCATTGGTGATGTGACAATCGGTGAACAATCAAGCATATGGTTCAAAACCGTCATCCGGGGAGATGTGGCACCGACAAAAATCGGTAAAGGTGTCAACATTCAGGATTTATCCCTTGTTCACCAAAGCCCGGACTTGCCGGTAACGGTAGAAGATTATGTCACCGCCGGCCATCAGGTGACACTCCATGGATGCACGGTCCGCGAGCACGCCCTGATCGGCATGGGTTCCATCATCCTCGATGGTGCCGAAGTCGGGGAGCATGCGTTTATCGGCGCCGGAAGCCTTGTACCGCCGGGCAAGAAAATTCCGCCGCGCTCGCTCGCATTAGGCAGACCCGCCAAAGTGGTCAGGGAATTGACCGACGAAGACTATCAGGAGATGGAGCGCGTCTATAAAACATATATGGAAAAAGGCCAGTACTATAAAATGAATCAGCAGCCGCCGGTTTGACTGATTGATCTTAGTGCTCGAAAAGCAGGCGATAACGGCTCAACGCCGCCATCGCCTGCTTTTAAACTTTATGATTTTTACGCTTCCGGTATAACTGATGCAACCCCCGGATCGGGCTGGCTCAATTCATTCGTATCAAATTTCTTCTCCACAAAAATTTGATGCCACAGCATAAACATGAGAACCGTCCATAGTTTACGGCTATAATCTCCTTTACCCTGACAATGGGCTTCAAGCAAATCCAGAACATATGACTTGTACAGCAGATGATCGGTCTCGCTTTCATGAATCAGCTTTTTCGCCCAGTCGTGCAGCTCACTCTTCAGCCAGTGACGGATTGGCACAGGGAAGCCAAGTTTTTTCCGGTCCAGCACGTGGTCCGGAATAATCCCGCGGGAAGCTTCTCGCAAAATACTTTTCGTAGTGCCATTGGCAATCTTCATATCAACAGGTATGCCACTGGCTACCCGGAATACTTCCTTATCCAAAAATGGAACACGAAGTTCAAGCGAATTTGCCATTGTCATTCGATCCGCTTTTAATAAAATATCGCCGCGAAGCCATGTGTGGATATCAACATACTGCATCTGGCCTACAAGCGGATAATCACTGACATAGTCAAACAGACCCGCCGTTATTTGCTGATATCCTAATTCCTGCTTCCAGCCTTTCAACAGACCCTCTTTCTCCTGCTCCTCAAATATTTTGGCATTCCCGATATAACGCTCACGCAATGGGGTTGTACCGCGCTCAAGAAAGCTTTTGCCGCGAACTCCTTCAGGGATCGTCTCAGCTACCCTTGCCAGAAGATTTTTCGCCGGACCCGGTATCGACTGAAACATTTTCAATGATTCCGGTTCACGATAAATGTTGTATCCGCCGAACAACTCATCAGATCCTTCGCCAGAGAGTGTGACCGTTACATGTTTACGCGCCTCGCGTGATACGAAATACAGCGGGATGCACGCCGGATCTGCCAGAGGATCGTCCATATGCCACATGATTTTCGGAAGTTTCTCTACAAATTCCTGAGGTGAAATAATATATGATATATTTTCGACTTCCAGTTTATCGGCGGTTTCTTTTGCGACATCGACTTCCGAATAGCCTTCGCGTTCAAACCCGACCGAAAATGTCTTGATATTCGGGTTGAATTCTTTGGCCATTGCTACTATAAGCGTCGAATCGATACCGCCGGATAAAAATGAACCGACCGGCACATCACTGCGCATATGGACTTTCACCGAATCATACATGACATCCTGAATGCGGTTGATCCAGTTCTGCTTTTCCATCAGTACCGGGGTGAACGTCGCGTGCCAATAACGGTGGAAAGAAATGGGCTGAGCCGGTTTTTTCACAAAATAATGACCAGCTTCAGCTTTTTTGATTCCCTCTGTCATCGTCAAAGGCTCCGGAACATATTGAAAACTCAGGTAATGCTGCAGCGCTTCCGGGGCGACCGCTTCATTTTCCATCATTAATGTCAAACTCTTTTTTTCTGAGGCGAACACTGTTCCGTCTTTTGTTTCCCGGTAAAATAAAGGCTTAATGCCAAACGGATCACGTGCGCCATACATTGTTTCCTCTTGTTTGTCCCACAATAGGATAGAGAACATGCCGCGCAAATGTCGAAATGCCTGCTCTTTGTGCTTTGCAAATAATGCAGCAATCACTTCCGCATCCGATTCTGTGGTAAAACTGAAGCCCTGTTCCATTAAATCATTGCGCAGCTCAATATAATTATAGATTTCACCATTAAAGATAAGCCAAATTTTATCATCATTATAACTTAACGGCTGTGCACCGCTGTCAATATCAATGATGCTTAGCCGCCTGAATCCGAACGAAACATATTCATCATGGTAATACCCTTCATCATCAGGTCCTCTTTGAAACATCACATTGTTTTGATTTTTAAAATTGTTTTGCTGCTGATCATTTGGTGCTATGGGATTATTTCGGAGCATACCGATAAAACCACACATAATTTATCCCCCTCTTTCTCTTTCATACCTCTTTAGAACCATTAAAAAATTATACCATAATTAAATAGTATATAGATGGTTGGAATTGTTTTTTAAAGAAATTATCATTTCTGATATATACTTATTTTCAGACACCCCTCGGGTCGTAGATAGCTGACGATCCCCTTCTTTATAGTTTCAGTTTTGACAAGAATTTCCTGGCTGATGACGAAAAAAAATGCGGTTTCGCCCGCACTTTTTTAGATTCCTTATCATCCCTCATGCACCAATGCCTGAAGTTCTTCAAGCTTATCTGTCTTTTCCCACGGGAACAGCGTATCTGTTCTGCCAAAATGACCGTATGCAGCAGTATTTTTAAAGATTGGCTTTTTCAAATCAAGCATCCGGATAATACCGGCCGGACGGAGGTCAAACACTTTCCGGATTGCCTTTGCGAGTTCATCTTCACTGACGCTACCCGTACCGAATGTATCAACGGAAATTGATACCGGTTCAGCTACGCCAATTGCATAGGCCAGCTGGACTTCACATGTTTTGGCCAGTTCAGCAGCTACAATATTTTTGGCAACATAACGTGCTGCATATGCGGCGGAGCGATCGACTTTTGTATAATCCTTGCCGCTGAATGCACCACCGCCGTGACGGGCATAGCCGCCATATGTGTCAACAATAACTTTTCTTCCAGTCATTCCGGCATCGCCCTGTGGTCCGCCGATAACAAACCTGCCTGTCGGATTAATGATGTATTTCGTTGTTTCATCCAGAAGATTTGCCGGTACAGTCGGTCGAATAACATGCTCAATCATGTCTTTCTCAATTTGTTCTGCCGATGCTTCCTGGTGATGCTGGGTTGAAATAACGATCGTATCAACGCGTACCGGGATATCATGTTCATCGTATTCAACTGTCACTTGTGTTTTCCCGTCAGGCCGCAGATAATCCAAGACGCCCTCTTTCCGGACATCTGCAAGCCGTTTTGCCAGTTTATGTGACAGCGAAATCGGCAGCGGCATCAGCTCTTCTGTTTCGTTGCAGGCAAAGCCGAACATCAATCCCTGGTCACCTGCACCAATCGAAGCAATTTCTTCATCGCTCATTTTTCCCTGACGTTCTTCCAAAGCTGTATCAACTCCGCCGGCAATGTCAGGTGATTGTTCATCAATCGCCGTAAGAACGGCACATGTTTCAGCATCAAAGCCGTATTTTGCCCGGGTATAGCCGATGTCTTTAATGGTCTGCCTGACAATCGATGGAATATCCACATATGTCGTTGTTGTGATCTCTCCCGCTACAAGTACCATCCCTGTCGTAACAGTTGTTTCACACGCAACCCTTGCATTTGGATCTTTTGCTAGTATTTCATCCAGTATCGCATCTGAAATCTGATCACAAATTTTATCAGGATGACCTTCCGTCACTGATTCAGATGTGAACAAACGACGTTTTACAGCCATGTGGCCATATCCTCCCTTAAATCTGTGGTACGGAACTCTTTTTCAGTGTATTTTACAATCATTTAACTTCTGAAAGTACGTGTTCAAAAAGGAGGATAACAACGAGAAATTCAATGTGCCATTGTAACCGGACTTTTTGAACATCCTTTAAAAACAAAAAAACCTTTCCTGCATCAAGAGGAAAGGAACCTGAGGCCTTTCGCTCTTATTGTTCAAGGAATGATCCTTGCACCAGATTAGCACCTTTTCACATTGCGTGATGGTTGCCGGGCTTCATCGGGTCTGTCCCTCCACCAACTCTGAATAAGAGAGTATCCGCTCGCAAATAATGGTACCGAAAAGCGTATGCGATGTCAACTGTTTTCATGAGCACAGACAACATTCACATGAAAATTTCATATAATTAATTAATAAAATAGTATGGACTAATTTACGGAATGTGTTATACTAATATCAAATTAAGTCATCAAGTCGAGTTTCGATTGAATTTACTAAAAGGCAGGTATCAAAAATGAAAACAAAAGAAGATGCACTTGTAACGAAAGAATTGCTGACTCATTCTAATATACAGACGAACCTTGCAGTACCAACATTGGTCGAGAAAATCCTTGAACGGAACGAAGCGACTTTGAGTGCCACCGGTGCAGTCTGCGCCTCTACAGGGATGTATACCGGTCGTTCGCCAAAGGATAAATTCATTGTGCAGGACGATATTTGTGAAGACTTTATTGAATGGGGTGATGTCAACCGCCCTATCGATGAAGAATCCTTCGATAACCTTTTCAGAAAGGTTACCGCTTATTTGCACGACAAAAATGAGCTTTTTCATTTCAGAGGGTTCGCTGGTGCCGATCCGAACCATCGTCTGCCAATTGAGGTGATCAATGAATATGCATGGCACAATTTATTTGCCCGGCAGCTGTTTATCACACCTACAGATGAAGAGTTTGCTGCGCATCAATCCGATTTCACCGTTATCTACGCACCAACATACAAGGCAGATCCGGCAGTAGATGGCACGAATTCCGAAACATTTATTCTTGTTTCATTTAAAAAACGGATTGTCCTGATCGGTGGAACCCAATATGCCGGTGAAATCAAAAAATCAATTTTTTCCGTCATGAACTATATTCTGCCGCAAAACAATATTTTGTCTATGCACTGCTCGGCAAACGTCGGTCAGGAAGGTGATGTTGCATTATTCTTCGGGCTTTCCGGAACAGGCAAAACAACCCTTTCAGCAGACCCTTATCGCCGTCTGATCGGTGACGATGAACACGGGTGGAGTTCAAATGGTGTCTTCAACATTGAAGGCGGATGCTATGCCAAGTGTATCAACCTGTCGCAGAAAAAAGAACCGCAGATTTACAACGCAATCCGCTTTGGCTCTGTGCTGGAAAACGTCATCCTTGATGAATCATCCCGTGAACCGGACTATGACGACACATCACTGACAGAGAATACGCGTGCAGCCTATCCGCTCGAAAATATTGACAATATCGTGTCGCCGAGTATAGCCGGTCATCCGAATACGATTATTTTCCTGACGGCTGATGCCTCCGGTACACTGCCGCCAATCAGCAGACTGACCAAAGAACAGGCCATGTATCATTTCCTGAGCGGCTATACGAGCAAACTTGCCGGTACGGAACGAGGCGTGACACAGCCGCAAGCAACTTTTTCGGCTTGTTTTGGTTCGCCATTCCTGCCGCTGGCTCCAGCAACATATGCTGAAATGCTCGGTGAAAAAATTGACCAGTACAATTCCAGTGTCTTTCTTGTCAACACCGGCTGGACCGGTGGATCATATGGTGTCGGGCAGCGTATGAAACTTTCTTACACCCGTGCCATGGTGCATTCCGCATTGGAAGGTGAACTGAACAATATCGAAACCGTTACGGACGATATTTTCGGACTTGAAGCACCAATGCATGTACCCGGTGTCCCGGATGAAGTGCTTGTACCCCGGAATACCTGGGCTGATAAAGAAGCGTATGATGCTGAAGCAAAAGCCTTGGCGATGAAATTTCACGAAAACTTCAGCAAATTCAACCACGCAAGTGAAGAAATCCGGAATGCAGGTCCGATTTACAAGGGCTGATTGAAAGCCATCTTAATTTACAGTTTCTTCATCCCAAAGGATTTAACATATGAAGGAAAATATCGGCAGCTCTATGCTGACAGCCGGTCTCATTATTGGGGGCCGGTTTTTTGTTTGAACACGCACTTATATGGGCATTCACACATTGTTTCTGGGCGCATAAACTATGTTGACATAACACTATTATTATGCGAAAGGGACGAATATTGATGAAAAAGCGTTTCTTTATTGCTTTATTTTCAAGTCTGCTGCTTATCACTGTATCAGCCTGCGGATCCGGCAGTGAAGCATCGAACATTAAATTAGCTGAAGTGACACGCTCAATCTTCTATGCGCCGCAATATGTAGCGATTGAAAAAGGCTTTTTTGAAGAAGAAGGTATCAGTATTGAGCTTCAGACTACATGGGGTGGCGATAAAACCATGACAGCATTGCTGTCGAATGGCGCAGATGTTGCCCTTGTCGGATCAGAAACGTCCATTTATGTTCAGGCACAAGGATCAAAAGACAAAGTCATTAACTTTGCCCAATTAACCCAGACAGACGGGACATTTCTGGTCGCCAAGGAACCAAAGCCTGATTTCGAATGGGAAAATCTTAAAGACAGTACATTTCTCGGGCAGCGTGTCGGCGGCATGCCACAGATGGTCGGAGAATACGTTTTGAAACAACATGGCATTGATCCGCACGCCGATTTAAACTTAATTCAAAATGTTGATTTCGCCAATATCCCGGGTGCATTTGCTTCCGGTGATGCCGAATATGTCCAGTTATTTGAACCAACGGCAAGCACATTTGAAAAAGAAGGAAAAGGGCATATAGTCGCCTCCTTTGGGAAGGAATCAGGCCACGTTCCATATACAACTTTTATGACAAAAGAAAGCTTTATGAACAATAGCCCGGAAACAATCAAGCATTTTACAAAGGCAGTCCATAAAGCACAAAACTGGGTTCAGGAAAACAGTGCAGAAGACATCGCTGAAGTGATTCAGCCTTATTTTAAAGACACAGAAATGGAGATGCTTGCAACTTCCATAGAACGCTATAAAAACCAGGGATCGTTCGCCACTGATCCGATTCTTGATAAAGAGGAATGGAATAACCTGAAAAACATTATGGATGAAGCCGGAGAATTACCGGAGGATATTCCATATGATGACCTTGTCAACACTAAAATTGCTGAGGAAGTCATAGGCAACTAAGGAGGAGCACATATGTCATTTCTTACCTTGGATCATGTGTCCCATCATTATTTCTCCAAAAAGAATTATACAAAAGCACTTGACAGCATATCCTTTTCGATAAATGAAGGTGAGTTTATTGCACTCCTAGGTCCGAGTGGATGCGGTAAATCAACGATACTCTCCATCATCGCAGGTATTGTCGAACACACCACAGGCAAGATTTATGTCAATAAACAGCTTTTGCATGAAGCTGAACTGGATATCGGGTATATGCTGCAGCAGGACTATTTATTCCCGTGGAAATCGATTATTGATAATGTCCTGATCGGACCGAAAATCAGTCACGATAAGACGAAAGAAACGAAAGAGAACGCAGTCGATTTATTGAACCAGGTAGGGTTGTCAGATATTACCGAAGCCTATCCGGATTCTCTTTCCGGGGGGATGAGGCAGCGAGTCGCTCTCGTGCGCACTTTAATCACCAATCCCAAAATATTATTACTGGATGAACCTTTTTCAGCGCTTGATTATCAAACAAAATTAAAATTGGAAGATCTGGTCTGGGAACTCCTCCGTTTATACAGTAAAACGTCCATTCTTGTGACACATGATATCGGTGAAGCCATTGCAATGAGCGACCGGATTATGCTGATGGATACAAACCCGGGATCGATTGCCAAAACATTTGAAGTACCTGTTGAACTGCGTCATGAAAAGCCCTTTCTAGTACGCCGGCACCCAAAATATCAAATTTTATTCGATAAAGTTTGGGAAGAATTAAATAAAAACGAGCCGAACGCGCCGCAATCCAAGGTGGTGGAATCGCCAAATGAAACATGAATCCGATCAGCAGCTGTTTGAAAATTACCAGCACAATTTAAAACGTGAGAAAAAATTCGTTTTTAGCTGGCAGATTATCATATTAGTTTCATTTTTCAGTTTTTGGGAATTGGCCAGCAGCATGTATTGGATCGATCCTTTAATATTCAGCTCGCCTTCTGAGATTTACAGTGTACTGTCAGATAAATTTTTAGACGGGTCGATGTTTACACATCTTCAGGTGACACTGCTTGAAACGGTTTTAGGGTTTCTGATCGGGACTATTCTGGGCATTGTCATGGCGACCGTCTTATGGTCATCCAAACGTTTCTCCAGCATTATGGACCCTTACCTGGTCATCATGAACGCCATGCCCAAAGTTGCATTGGGGCCGATCATCATCGTTGCCATGGGACCGGGCTATTTATCGATTATTACGATGGGCGCAATTATCTCAGTTGTTATCACAACACTTGTTGTCTATTCTGCATTCAGGGAAGTCGATCCAAACTATATAAAGGTTTTGAAAAGCTTCAAAGCTAAGCGCAGTCAGATTTTCAAGGAAGCTGTCTTCCCTGCTGCCATTCCGTCTATGATTTCGACGTTAAAAGTTAATGTGGGGCTGTCCTGGGTAGGTGTCGTCGTCGGGGAATTCCTTGTGTCCAAAGAAGGGCTTGGTTATTTAATCGTTTACGGCTTCCAAGTATTTGACTTTTCACTTGTTATGTCCAGCTTAATTCTCATCGCCATTTTTGCAGCAGTGATGTATAAAATTGTTGAGCGTATTGAGGCATTTCTGATTAAGCACAGCAGATAACCGATAAGGGGGAACGGGTGTCTTATCACCTGTTCCCCTTG
>Ga0079226_10002098_pt1 | contig 15307 bp, 11 predicted proteins | sample Poulit2014_FD_76345 | JGI IMG/M metagenome (GOLD analysis project Ga0079226, IMG submission 76345) | Agricultural soil microbial communities from Georgia to study Nitrogen management - Poultry litter 2014 | ecosystem: Environmental > Terrestrial > Soil > Agricultural land | place: USA: Georgia... | reverse complement strand
CATCCTCTTGGGTCTGATCCACGAGGGTGAGGGTGTCGCCGCCAAGGCGCTCGAGTCGTTGGGTATCGCCCTTGAGGGCGTGCGCTCGCAGGTCGAAGAGATCATCGGTCAGGGCCAGCAGGCTCCGAGCGGGCACATTCCCTTCACACCGAGGGCCAAGAAGGTGCTGGAGCTGTCACTGCGTGAGGCGCTGCAGCTCGGCCACAACTACATCGGCACCGAGCACATTCTGCTCGGGCTGATCCGCGAGGGCGAGGGAGTCGCCGCGCAGGTACTGGTCAAGCTTGGTGCCGACCTCAACCGGGTCCGGCAACAGGTGTTGCAGTTGCTGTCCGGCTACCAGGGCAAGGAGCCGCAGGAGACGAGCGGCAGCCGTAGTAGCGAGGGCACGCCGTCGTCCTCGCTGGTGTTGGACCAGTTCGGTCGTAATCTCACCGCAGCCGCGCGCGAGAGCGAGCTCGACCCGGTGATCGGCCGCAGCAGCGAGATCGAGCGGATCATGCAGGTGCTGTCACGGCGCACCAAGAACAACCCCGTCATGGTCGGCGAGTCCGGTGTCGGGAAGACGGCGGTCGTCGAGGGGCTGGCCCAGAACATCGTCAAGGGCGATGTCCCCGAGACGTTGAAGGACAAGCAGGTCTACACGCTGGATCTGGGATCACTGGTCGCCGGTTCGCGCTACCGGGGTGACTTCGAGGAACGGTTGAAGAAGGTCCTCAAGGAGATCAAGACCCGCGGCGACATCATTCTGTTCATCGACGAGCTGCACACGCTCGTTGGTGCGGGTGCGGCCGAGGGCGCGATCGACGCTGCCAGCATCCTCAAACCGATGTTGGCGCGCGGTGAGCTGCAGACGATCGGTGCGACCACCCTCGAGGAGTATCGCAAGTACATCGAGAAGGACGCCGCGCTGGAACGCCGGTTCCAGCCGATCCAGGTCGGCGAGCCGGCACTGGAGCACACGGTCGAGATCCTCAAGGGCCTGCGGGACCGTTACGAGGCGCACCACCGTGTGTCGATCTCGGACTCCGCGCTCTCGGCGGCCGCGTCGTTGGCCGATCGCTACATCAACGACCGGTACCTGCCGGACAAGGCGATCGACCTGATCGACGAGGCGGGTGCACGCATGCGGATCCGCCGAATGACCGCCCCGCCGGATCTACGCGAGTACGACGAGCAGATTTCGGACGTGCGTCGCGACAAGGAGTCGGCGATCGACGGCCAGGACTTCGAGCGTGCCGCACAGCTGCGCGATCAGGAGAAGAACCTGATCGAGCAGAAAGAGGAGCGTGAGAAGCAGTGGAAGGAAGGCGATCTCGACGTCGTCGCCGAGGTCGATGAGGAGCAGATCGCCGAGGTTCTTGCCCACTGGACCGGCATTCCCGTGTTCCGGTTGACCGAGGAAGAGACCACTCGGTTGATGAGGATGGAGACCGAGCTGCACAAGCGGGTCATCGGTCAGGACGATGCCGTCAAGGCGGTGTCGCAGGCGATTCGGCGTACCAGAGCTGGTTTGAAGGACCCGAAGCGCCCGTCCGGTTCGTTCGTGTTCGCCGGCCCGTCCGGTGTCGGGAAGACGGAGCTGTCCAAGGCGTTGGCACAGTTCCTGTTCGGTGAGGACGATGCACTCATCCAGATCGACATGGGCGAGTACCACGATCGCTACACAGCATCCCGGTTGTTCGGCGCTCCGCCCGGCTACGTCGGCTACGAGGAGGGCGGCCAGCTCACCGAGAAGGTGCGCCGTAAGCCGTTCTCCGTCGTGCTGTTCGACGAGATCGAGAAGGCGCATCACGAGATCTACAACACGCTGTTGCAGGTTCTCGAGGACGGGCGCCTCACGGACGGTCAGGGCCGTACGGTCGATTTCAAGAACACGGTATTGATCTTCACGTCGAACCTGGGTACCGGTGATATCTCCAAGACGGTGAGCCTGGGCTTCTCGACTGGCAGCGAGGGTGAGGCCAGGTACGAGAAGATGAAGCAGAAGGTCAACGAGGAAATGAAGAAGCATTTCCGTCCGGAGTTCCTGAACAGGATCGACGACGTGATCGTGTTCCATCAGCTCACCCACGAGCAGATCGTGGAAATGGTGGACCTGATGATCGGTCGTGTGGAGGAGCAGCTCAAGGCCAAGGAAATGGAGCTGGAGCTCACCTCGAACGCGAAGACGTTGATCGCCAAGCGGGGTTTCGACCCGGTGTTGGGTGCCCGGCCACTGCGGCGGACCATCCAGCGTGAGATCGAGGATCCGTTGTCCGAGAAGATTCTCTTCGGTGAGATCGACCCCGGTCAGATCGTCATCGTCGATGTCGAGGGTTGGGACGGCGAGTCCGAACAGGCGGATGGCGCGCACTTCACCTTCCGCGGCGAGTCCAAGCCGATCGAGGTTCCGGACGCGCCGCCGGTCGGAGTCGGCGCCTCCGAGTCGAGCAATGAGGACACTTCGGAGTCGGGCGACTCCGAGCAGGAGTAACGTGCTCTGACGGCTGTGCCCGGGTGGCCGAGCGCCACCCGGGCACAGCCGTGTCGGGCTCGGTGCAGTCGTGTTGGCGGTGTGCGGTGGCAGTGGGGCGCCGACACGGTCGCGTGGATGGCCGACCCGGCCGGGTGGATGTCCGACTGTGGTCAGGGGTAGAGGTGCTTGTCCGGGGGGATCTCGGTGCTGTGGAACCACGCGTCGAAGAAGTCGGTGAGGTCCTCACCGGTCAGTTCGCTGACGAAGTTCTCGAACTCCGGCCAGTCGGCGTGCCCTGTTTCGTGACGCTGGTGCCATTGGCGCAGTAGTGTGGCGAAGTCGTCTTCGCCGATGCGCTCGCGTAATGCGTGCACAGCGAGGGGGCCCTTGGAATAGACGGCGGTGAACTCGTTTCCCGCGCCCATGTCGTAGAGCTCGCCACGCCAGAACCGCCCGTTGTTACGGTTGCCTTCGACGGTCGCGCGGTACCGGGAGTCCAGGTCGATACCGTCCTCATGGGCGTCCCACATCCAGGTCGCGTAACTGGCGAAACACTCGGCAAGACAGATATCGGCCCACGAGCGGATGGTGACCGAGTTGCCGTACCACTGGTGCGTGAGCTCGTGCACGATTGTTCCCATCCCGACCTCGCTGGTGTAGGCGGGTCGAGTCTGGGTTTCCAGCGAGTACCCCACGTGGTCGTCGAGATAGATGCCGCCCGCGGCCCGTTGTGGATACGGGCCGAATTTGCTCGCCAGGAATGTGAGCACCTCGCCGACCCGATCCCCTTTCGAACGCATCTGTGTGGCTCCCGGTGCGTAGGCACTGAGGACGGGTGTGCCGTCGTCGAGCGAATCGCGGTCGATGGTGAACCTGTCGACCGCGAGGGTCGTCAGATAGGGCGCGACGGGGGTGTCCTCCGACCAGTGCCAAGTGGTCCAACCGTCCGAGGTGGACTTGTCGACGAGTGTGCCGATGGATACGGCTGACCAGCCCGTGGGCACGGTGACGTTCAGCTCGAACGTGGCCTTGTTCCGTGGTGTGTCGTTCACCGGATACCAGTACGACGCGGAATGCGGCTCGCCGAGGACGTACATCGCTCCCGTCTCGTCCCGGTTCCAGCCGTTGCTGCCCAGTTCGCCCGCAGAGCTCCGTGGAGTTCCGGAGTAGACAACGTGGGTCCGGAAGCGTTCGCCGTCGTCCAACGGCTCCTCGGGGGTGACGCGGAGCTCGAAGTCGCCGGAACGGGAGAACTCGGCGGGCCGCTCGTTGACGGTGACCGATTCCACCTGCAGGCCGCGCAGGTCGAGGTTGAACCGGCTCAGTGCCTTGTCCGCCTTGGCCCTGATGGTTGCTTCGGCGTCGATCCCGGGCTCCGCCGGGTCGTACCGCAACGTCACGGCGTAGTCCGTGGCGGTGTACCCGCCGTTACCCGCATGCGGGTAGTAGTCGTGCCCCACGCCGGCCGCACCGGGTTCGGCCGGCGAGCGGGCTTCGCTGCCGGGGTGAGTGGTGCAACCGACAACGAGGGCGGCGACGCCCACGTACTGGCAGACTCTGCCGAGTATTCGCCCGGTTGAATGCGACGACACGAAACGGACTGTACCCGGTGCGGTGTCGGAGTCCCGGCGTGGCGTGCGCGGAACTCCGCATGCGGAGAGTAACGTTCGGTCGAACGACTGGGCGGACGTGTTGGCTGGGCGAGAGTGCTCCTGCGGGGTCCCTGCACTCGTCCCTGCACTGTCCAGGTCGTTCAGTGTTCTCCCGGCAGTGCGAAGCGGCCGTCGTTGGTCTGTTCCACCAGCCCGTCCGTCAGTAGCGAATCCAGGCACGCGTCGCGTTGTCCGGCCTGGGACCACACTTGGTCGAGCCGGGTTTTCGGCACTGGTTCGTCGGTGTCCCGCAACACGTCGAGTAAGAGTCCACGGACCTGACGGTCGGTCCCTGCGAACCGCTGCGTGGGTTTGGCCGGGCCGTCGTAGGCCGGTTTGCCCGCCGCGACCCAGGCACACGCCCCGCTCAGTGGACAGTCCGCGCAGCGTGGGGCACGTGCGGTGCACACCAGTGCACCGAGTTCCATCAGGGCAGCGGAGAAGCGGGCTGCCCTCGACTCGTCCTCGGGCAACAACGCAGCGGCGTCGTCGAGGTCCCGTGCCGCCGCGGGGCCCGCGTCGCCCGCCCCGTGAACGGCACGGGCGATGACCCTGCGGACGTTCGTATCCACCACGGGGGTCGCTTTGCCGTGGCCGAACGCGGCGACCGCGCGGGCAGTGTAGGCTCCGATGCCGGGCAGCGCCAACAGCGTGTCGACGTCGCCGGGAACGACGTCTCCGTGCTCCCTGGCGATCACGTCCGCGGTGTTGTGCAGCCGTAGTGCGCGTCGCGGATAACCGAGTTTGCCCCAGGCACGCAATACCTCGGCTTGGGTCGCCGCGGCGAGATCGGACGGGTGTGGCCAACGGCGTAACCACTCGTGCCAGACGGGTTCCACCCGAGCGACGGGTGTCTGCTGCAGCATGATTTCGCTGACCAGCACACCCCAGGCGGAGCATTCCGGATCGCGCCAGGGTAGGTCGCGGGCGTGGGCGTCGAACCAGGGCAGTAGTGTCGTGGCGTCGATCGGCATTGCTCCACGTTAGGACACGGCCGCTATGCGGCCTCGGTCACGTCGCCGGTGTGGACGTCGTAGACGAACCCGCGGATCTGATCGTGGTGTTGCAGGAAGGGGCTGCGGCGGGCTCGTTCGACCTGTTGGCGAATGCTCGTGTGGACGTCGGTGAACGCTTCCACCGACCAGTTCGGCCGTAGTCCGGTGTCGTGCTGCAGTTCGTCCTTGAAACTCTGTTCGGTGACGCCGCTGAGTCCGCAGGTGGTGTGCTGCATGATCAGCAGCTCGGTGGTGCCGAGGTGGCGCTGGCTGAGTGCGACGGAGCGGATGACGTCGTCGGTGACGACGCCGCCGCCGTTGCGCAGAATATGGGCCTCGCCGGGGCGCAGCGCGAAAATGTCGGCGACGTCGACACGAGCATCCATACAGGTCAGTATGCAGACATGTTGGGACGGCGCGGCGACGGAGGTGTCGGGGACTCTGGGCAGTGGTGTTTCGTTGCTGCGGCGGGCGCGCAGTTCGTCTATGGCTTTCACGTACGTATCCCAGCAGACTCGCTGATCTCGGACAACGCGGGTGTGGTCGAACTCAAGGACCGAACCAGTGTTGCTGCACGGTCCGTGGCGGAGCCGATGTCGTGCCGACGTGGAGCTCGGTGGGCAGGGTGACGACTTTCCCACTGGTCTGGTCGCCGGACTCCAGCAGCAGCTTTCCGGCGGCTTGTCCCTTGTCCAGCACGGGTTGGTGCACGGTGGTCAGGCCCGCACGGGTGGCGTCGGCGATGCCGTCGAAGCCGGTGACGGTGAGTTCGGCGGGTACCCGGAGTCCGCGACGGCCCGCTTCGGCAAGCGCCCCCAGGCCGAAAATGTCGGTGGTGCAGATCAGCGCGGTGACATCGGGTCGGGAGTCCAGCAGCTGGCGTGCCGCGGCGGCCCCCTCGTCGATGGTGTGGTCGAATCGCTCCACGACCGGAACCCGGGACCAGTCCACGCCGACTTCGGAGAACGCCTCCGCGAGCGCCTGCAGCCGGTCCCGCTGTACGTGGAAGTGCGCGGAGTGCTGCCGTTCGGCGGAGACGAACCCGTCGTCGCGTTCGCGGGAGAGCCGCATGCACAGCACCCCGATGTTGCGGTGGCCGAGTTCGATGAGGTGTTTCGCCAGCATTTTCGTGGCGGCTTCGTCGTCCGGGCCGACTCGGGAGATGCCGTCGATGCGTGGTTGGTCCACGATGACGGTCGGAACCTGTCGGGCGAGTACTGCCTCGAGGTGGGGGTCGTCGTCCGGAACCGAGTAGACGACGAAACCGTCGACTCCTGCACGGTGTACGGCTGCGAGATCCTCGTTTCCGGGGCTGGCGGGCACGAGGTGGAGGCCGATTCCTTGGTCCTCGCAGGCGAGTGCGATGCCTTCGAGGACGCCGACGGCTGCCGGGTCGCGGAACGCGTAGGAGAGGTTCTCGGTCAGTAACAGTCCCAGTGCCCCGGCTTTGCGGGTGCGCAGGGATCGTGCGACTGGGTCCGGGCCGGGGTAGCCGAGGCGTTCGGCCGTGTCCAGTACCCGTTTGCGTAGTTCGGGAGAGAGCTGGTCCGGCCGGTTGTAGGCGTTGGAGACCGTGGTGCGGGACACGCCCAGCTCGGCGGCCAACGACGCCAGCGTCGCCTGCCGTCTCGTTCGCGTCGGGCGGCTCATGACGCAACCGTAACGGTCCCGATCGTGTTTCCGAAGGCGCGGTCCCGGCTGGCGTGCCGTGTTGTGAGTCGCCCCACAGGGTGAGTTGGGTGAGCTGCTGCTACAGTTGTTATTGAAAATGATTATCGTTATTTGTGAATGTGCTTGGCCGATGATCGGGTGTTGCCGATGAATCCGCACCGAGTTCGACGATTGGCCTGTTGTCTCGTCGTGGTGCTTGGCGTCGTGGCGTGTGGTCCGGTCGCCGCCAGTGAGTCCCCGAACGACGGCAGGATCGACGTCGTCGCCTCAACCGATGTCTGGGCGGATGTGGTCCGTTCGGTCGGCGGGCGGGCTGTCACCGTTACCACCATCATCGACAGCTCGACCGCAGACCCGCACAGCTACAGTGCTACCCCGCGGGACGCCGCACGGGTGTCCGAGGCCGATCTCGTCGTATACAACGGTGGTGGTTATGACACCTTCATGTCCGATCTGGTGAACGCGGTCGGTCCCGACGGTGGCCACGTCCTCGCGGCCTTCCGGGCCGCAGGCCACGACAGTGGGAACGAACACATCTGGTACAGACCCGACGACGTCGCCCGGGTCGCTGCCGCGCTCGCGGATCAACTCGAACGGTTGCGCCCCGGTGATGCGGCCACGTTCCGCGGAAACGTCACCGCACTCCGTGAGAAGCTGGACTCCGTCGAGCAACGTATCGACCGGATCGCTGCCACCCACGAAGGGCGGCGCGTGCTCACAACCTCACCGCTCGCCGAGCCGTTGATCTCTGCGGCGCGTTTGGAGAGCGTGACCCCACCGGAGTTCACCGCAGCGGTGGAGTCCGGCCACGGCATACCCGTCCTGTTGCAACACCGTGTCAGCACCCTGCTGAAGACCGGCGATGTTGCCGTACTCGTGCGCAATGAACAGAGTTCGGGCCCTGTTGTGGAGCATCTGGCCGAGCTCGCGGATGCCAACGACGTCCCTGTCGTCGGCCTGTCCGAGACCCTGACCGGGACCCTGACCGGGGAGGGTTCCGGGTACCCGGCGTGGATGAACTCCCAGCTGACAGAGCTGACCGCGGCGTTGCGGAGGTCCTCGTGAGAGCGAATCGTGGTATTGCGGGCACCGACCGGGTGCGCACCGCCCCGGTCACGGTGTCCGGGGCGGACATGCGTTACGGCGACCGCACGCTGTGGTCGGGACTCGACCTCGACGTGGCGCCCGGGGAGTTCGTCGCCGTCCTCGGCCCGAACGGCTCGGGTAAAACCAGCCTGTTGCGGGTGCTGCTCGGCCTGCAAACGCCGAGCGCGGGCTCGGTCAGTGTGGCGGGCGCCGATCCCGGCAGAGCGGGCTCCCGCGTGGGGTACATACCACAACAACGGGCCGGCGACGACGACTTCGCGTTACGCGGGCGCGATCTCGTCGGGCTCGGCCTGGACGGACACCGGTGGGGAACCGGTTTCCTCCGGGCCAAACAGCGCCGTGAGCGCGTCGATGCGGCGCTGGCAGAGGTGGCCGCATCCGAACACGCGGACGTCCCGATCGGCAGGCTCTCCGGCGGCGAGCGTCAGCGACTACGGGTGGCTCAGGCACTTGTCGCGGAACCCGACGTGTTGCTGTGTGACGAGCCGTTACTCGCGCTCGACGTGGGACACCAGCGGACGGTCAGCGAACTGATCGCCGCGCGGAAGCGTGACGCAGGAACGGCGGTGCTGTTCGTGACCCACGAGATCAACCCCGTGTTGCCCGCCGTGGACCGCGTGCTGTATCTGACAAACGGTGACTTTCGACTGGGCTTCCCGGAACGCGTGCTGACCGGCCCCGTATTGTCCGAACTGTACGGCACGCCCGTCGAGGTGCTGCGAGCCGACGGCCGGTTCCACATCGTCACGGGCGCGGGGGACAACTCGCCCGACCCGCACCCCGCGTCGGATCGGGCGGCGTGACCGATGGATTCCTTGCTCGACCTCGAACTCACCGTGCGGCTGCTCAGCCTCGGCTTCGTGCAGACCGCGTTGCTGGCGGCTGTCATACTCGGGTTGGTTGCCGGACTGCTCGGACCGTTGATCGTGATGCGGGGGATGGCGTTCGCGGTGCACGGTACCGCGGAGCTCGCGTTCACCGGGGCCGCCGCGGCGTTGCTGTTGGGAATCGGCGTCTCCTACGGTGCGCTCGCGGGTGCGGTGGTGGCGGCGTTGTTGCTCGGCCTGTTCGGCAACCGCGCCTCCGACCGTGACTCGGTGATCGGCGCGATCCTCGCGTTCGGGCTGGGCGTCGGGGTGCTGTTGCTGTGGCTCTACGACGGCAGGGCGTCGAACAAGTTCGGCATTCTCGTGGGCCAGATCGTCGCGATCGACTCGACCGACCTTGTCACGTTCCTGGTGGCCAGTGGTGTGGTTCTGCTGGTGTTGGCCGTGGTGTACCGGCCGCTGTTGTTCGCCAGCGTGGATCCGGCGGTCGCGGCAGCACGCGGCGTCCCTGTGGGGCTGTTGGGAATGGTATTCGCCGTGCTGCTCGGTGTGGCCAGCGCTCTCGGGGTGCAGCTCGTCGGCGCGTTGCTCGTGATGTCGCTGATGATCACGCCGGCCGCGGCGGCGCTCCGGGTGACGAACAGCCCGGCACGGACCACGATGCTGTCCGTGCTGTTCGCCGAGTTGTCCGCCGTCGGCGGCCTCGTACTCTCACTGGCGCCGGGGTTGCCGGTGAGCGTGTTCGTGGCGGGGATTTCCTTCGCTATCTATCTGGCGTGCCGCCTGTTCGGATACCTGCGTGCCCGCCGGTCGGCGGGCACGGGCTCAGTGCAGCATCAGCAGCACCTGTAGTTCGCCGACCACGAAGCCGATCACCCCGCCGACCGTGATGAGTTTCCATTCGTCCTGTCGGAACGCGGGGCGCAACAGTTGTTCGAACTGGATCGGGGTGAGGTCGAGCATGCGTTGCTCGACCATGTTGGCCACGTCCATGGCCTCGGTCAGATAGCCGCGTGCCGGGCGGATCGTCTCCTCGAGCTCGGCGACCGCGCGCGTGGTGGCCGAATGTTTCAGCTCGTTGAGCGTGCTTCCGGTGGCTGAGGCGCCGATCAGAGGTTTGGCGAGTCGGGCCTGTTCGTCGACGGCCTCGGCCACCATCGTATGGACCATCGCGCGGGTGCGGTCGGATCGCGGTCCGGACACGATCTCGTGCACGAGGTTCGGCACGGTCAACACGTCCCTGGCGATCAGTTCACCGTACTGCTGTGCCACCTCGGCCCGGCGACGTTGGAACTTGCCCTGCAGCACGCGGCCGCGCGGAAGTCGGATGGGCTCACGTGGCACGAAGATGAGTTTGATCGCCAACCAGTCGGTGAACAGTCCGATGCAGCCGCCGAAGATCGGGAGAACCAGTGGTTCCTTGGTCAGCGCCCACACGGTCGCCTGCAGGATGCCGAGGACGAAGCCGAAGTAGATCCCGGTGCGTGCGATGAACCGCATCTCGGGCCGCGAGGTCTCTCTGATCAACCGAACCAGTAGCGCGCGGTTCTCGGTCAGTTTGTTCACGGACATGTGTTTGATGTCGATGACCTCGTGCACGTTGGTGCGCAGGTCGTCGGTGAGGTTGCGTACCAAGCGGGGCGCGTTGGACTGGAGCTGTTTCACGACCATGTCACGGCCGATTTCGGGCATGGCCCCCCACAGCCGCGGGTAGTGTTCCCGCAGGATGTCCCTGGCGGTGTCGTCGATGGCGCGCAGCAGCGGCTGTTCGATCTCCGTAATCAACTTGTCGGGGTCGACGCGGGAGACGATCTCACCGAGGTCGAGCAGGTTCGAGGTCAGTAGGTCGGTGGCGATCGCCGCCATTCGCCCGCCGTGCCGGGGTACGACACCCTGCCAGCCGATCGGTGTTCCGGGGATCCCCTTGAACTCGAGTGGTCGGAACATCATTTCGATCGCCACCCGTTTGGTGACGTAACCGATCACGGCCGCGATGAACGGGATCGCGGTGTACAGCGGCCAGTGTTTCGCCAGGTCCGCGATGACCTCGTGCACCGTCTACCTCCTCCGCCGCGGGACCACCCGCGCGGTGGCACGCCCGTGCGGGATACGGGGACGGTATCGCGTCGGTCGAGAGCCGAATTATAAACATTGAATTACCATATTGCGTGTTAAATTAACATAGTGGATGATATTACCGTATCGCCGGGAATGGCCCGGATCACAGCAGTCATTCATCCGCGGAGGTCACCATGTCCCCCTCCTCCTCACAGGCCGGTCAGGCGCCACGTCTGACCGGCCTGGAACGTATCGGAATCCCCCGCCCCCTGGTCTGGGGGTTCGTCGCTGTGTTGATCTTCATGATCGGCGACGGCGTCGAGATCACCTACCTTTCGAAGTATCTGCAGAATCCTGACGGCGGCGGGCTGGCGGGCCCGCAGGCATCCTTTGCCACGGTGACCCTCTATGGCATCGCCGTGATGGTGGCTTCCTGGTTCTCCGGAACCCTGTCGGCCATCTGGGGGCCACGGCGGGTCATGTGGCTCGGCGGCGCCTGGTGGATCGTGTTCGAACTGGTCTTCCTGTTCGGCGCGATCCCGACCCAGAGTGCGGCGTTCATCATCACCGTCTACGGCATCCGCGGGTTCGCCTATCCGCTGTTCGCGTTCTCGTTCCTGGTATGGGCACAGATTGCCAGTCCGGAGCGGATGCGTGGCTCCGTCGCGGGTTGGTTCTGGTTCGCCTTCACCGGCGGGTTGCCCACCCTGGGTTCCGCCGTTGCCGGACTGGCCATCGGACCGCTCGGCCTGAGCCTGTACGGCACCCTGATCCTCTCCTTGGTGCTGGTGACGATCGGCGTGGTGATCTGTGTGGTCGGGGTGCGCGAGCCGCACGGTAGTAAGCCGATCGCCGACGAGAACGTCAGTAATCCCACCAGTCTGAAACGATTGTTCGAGGGGGTGGACATTCTCTGGCGCGATCGGCGAACACTTGCGGGGGGTTTGACCCGGCTGATCAACACCACGCCGCAGTACGGTTTCTTCGCGTTGTTCCCGTTCACCTTCGGGCCCGGGGCCGAAGGTGGCGGGTTCCTCACGTTGGCGGAGGTTTCCGCGCTCGCCACCATCGTCTATGGCGTGAACATCGCGGCCAACCTGATCTTCGGTGTGATCGGTGACTACTTCGGCTGGCGGCGTACCGTCACCTGGTTCGGCTGTGTCGGTTGTGCGGTCGCCACGCCATTGTGGTACTTCGGCGCGCTCGCCAGCGGCACCTTCACAACGGCCGCACTCTTCGGCGTTGTGTACGGCGTTCTGTTGGCAGGGTTCGTGCCGCTGTCGGCGCTCATGCCCTCCATGGTGAACGCCCGTGACAAGGGAGCCTCGTTGGCGATCCTGAACTTCGGGGCCGGCGGCGCCGCCTTTGTCGGTCCGTTCCTTGTCACCGTGCTGTATCCACTGGTCGGTGGCGGTGGTGTCGCCATCGCGTTCAGCGTGCTCTACCTGTTGGTGGCGTGGGCGTCGAGCGCGATCAAGTCCGACAGCGACCCGGGGGAGAAGCGCAGGAAGTCCATTCCGTCCGCGGAGTCCGCGACGGCTGGAAGCGCAGTCTGATCGCCCGTTCCCTGTCGAAGTGCCCCGTCAGCTCGCCCGCCTGTTCGGTGGGGCACTTCGACATCACGGCGCCTGCCGTGCCGGCGTGGCGACATCGACCTCGGTTCGGCTGCGGAGCTCCTCGATCAGCGGTGCGGGAGTGCTCGAGTCGACGATCAGCCGGTGGTAGTCGCCGACCGGTGCGAGCCGGTGTAATGCGGAACGCGGCATCTTGCTCGAGTCCATCAGCAGGATCTTTGTTTCCGCACTGGCCAGCATGGCGCGTTTGACCATGACCAGTTCCGGCTCCTGGTGGAATGTCATCTCCGTGGTCATCGCGGCGGTGGAGACGACCGCGACATCCACGGTGAGTCGTTCGATCGATTCCAGGCACGGCATCCCGAGAAAGGAGTCGTGCGTGGCGGAGTAGTCGCCGCCGATGCCGATCAGCCGCAGATCGTCGCACCCCTTGAGCTCGTCGATGGTGCGCAGATAGTTCGTGGCCACCGTCAGTGGTCCGATGTCGGTCAGCAACCGTGCCAGGTGCAGTGCGCTGGTCGAATCGTCCAGCAGTAGCGACATCCCGGGTTCGATGTACTGCAGCGCCTGTTGTGCGATCGCTGCCTTCTCGTCGACGTGCGCGCCGAGCCGGTACTCGGCGTTGCTTTCGAACACGGTGGACGGTTGTGCCGAGACACCACCGCGGAACTTGCGCAGCAAGCCACGACGGGCCAGTTCGTCGAGGTCCCGGTGGACCGTCATGTGGCTGACACCGGTGAGTTCGACCAACTCGGCTGCCGACGCCGATCCGCTTTCGATGACGTAGTCGGTGATCCGCTGCTGCCGTACCGCGCGTGATCGTGCACCACCCGACGGTGTCTCGTTACTCATGGCCACCAGTATCGCGTCACGGGCGGATGGGGGAAGGATATGCCCCGTTGTGTCGCTGTCGGAGGCGTTTCCCCGGTTGTTTCGGCTCGGCTCGTGGGTGTCGCGCTGGTCGCGCCCGATCCGTGCGGCTCGGACGCCCACGCAGGGTTGTGGTTCGGCATGGCAGTTCGTCGCCTCGTGTCGTGACAAATGTCGTGACAAGTATCTTGTGTGATGTTAATTTAACATCACTAATGTGAAAGAGGTGCGGAATGGCCTTGGCGGCCGTGGTGTTCGACATGGACGGCGTGCTCGTTGACAGCGAACACCTCTGGGAAGAGAACTGGACGGCCTATGCGGCCCGCTACGATGTCACGTGGACAGCGGAGGACACGGCGACCGTCCAGGGGATGAGTGCACCGGAGTGGGCCGCGTATCTCGCCCGCCGCAGCGGCACCCCGCAGAGCACGGAAGCAGTGGAACAGGCCGTGGTTGACGGCATGATCTCCGCGGTGGAAGCGGGCAGGACGCCACTGCTGGACGGCGCCGGCGACATGGTTCGGGACGTGGCCGCGTACGTACCGGTGGCACTGGCCTCCTCCGCGGCGCGCCGGGTGATCGATGCGATCATGCGCACGCACGACCTCGCCGGTGAGTTCACGGCCACCGTATCCAGCGCCGAGGTTCCCCGCGGCAAACCGAACCCCGATGTGTACACCGAAGCCGCCGCGCGGCTCGACCGACACGGCAGTGAGTGCCTGGCCGTCGAGGACTCCAGCAACGGCATCCGTGCCGCGGCCGCCGCGGAACTGACCGTGATCGCGCTGCCGAACCCGACATACCCACCGAAATCGGACGCCATCGCGCTCGCGACCGCCGTGGCCGCGAACAACCACGAGGCACGCAGATCCCTGCTGGACCAGCTTGTCGTCGGCACAACGCATCCCCGGAACGAGGCCGCGAAGGGAGCACACACATGACCACCCTCGGCACGGCGAAAACGTTCAAGCGTGACTGGCTCGATGGCTTCGCCACTGCCTACGGAAGGCAGGTACGCAAGGTGGACGACGCCTACGGAGTCGTCGCCACCACGGCCCCGAACGACGGCAAGGTCGCTGTGGTGATCGGGGGCGGCTGCGGACACTACCCCGCGTTCGCGGGGTTCGTCGGCCCGGGGCTCGCGGACGGTGCGGTCATCGGCGACGTGTTCACCAGCCCCAGCGCCGAACAGGTCTACCGCACCGCGAAAGCGGCCGACGGAGGTGCGGGGGTGTTCTTCGGCTACGGCAACTACCAGGGAGACGTGTTGCACTTCGGCCTTGCCGCACGACGGCTCGCTGCCGAGGGAGTCGACTCCCGCACCATCGTGGTCACCGACGATGTCGCCAGTGGCCCCGCGTCCCAGCCCCACACCCGACGGGGGGTCGCCGGAGACTTCCTCGTGTTCAAGGTGGCGGGAGCGGCCGCCGAACGCGGTGATCATCTCGAGGCGGTGCATGCCGCCGCGAACCGTGCCAACGACAACACGCGCACCTTCGGGATCGCCTTCGACGGGTGCACGTTACCGGGAGCGGACGAGCCGTTGTTCACGGTTCGTAGCGACGAGATGGAACTGGGACTCGGCATTCACGGCGAACCCGGAGTGCGCACGGTCGGCAGACTCGGTGCCCTCGAACTGGCGGACGAGCTCGTCGACGGGGTCGTCGGCGAGTTGGCCACTGCCCCCGCCGGCTCCGGCAGGGTCGCTGTCCTGCTGAACGGACTCGGACGTACGAAGTACGAGGAAATGTTCACCATCTACACGCGGGTGCACGAACGGCTGTCCGGTGCGGGGTACGCACCGGTGCACGCCGAGGTGGGCGAGTTCGTGACATCCCTGGATATGGCCGGCGTGTCGCTATCGGTGATGGTGCTCGACGACGAGCTCGCCCAACTGTATGCGGCTCCCTGCGACACGCCTGCGTACCGCAGTTCGGGCGCTCGATACACCACGACCCCGGTGGTGTCGACGCCGGACACGACGATCGAGGTCACCACGGGCACGGAGCCGGCTGGACTCGCCGACGCCTTGCTGACCTCCGGTCTGGCGACGATCGAACGTAACGCGGCGGAACTCGGCAGGTTGGATGCCGTG
>Ga0079226_10002097_pt1 | contig 15310 bp, 12 predicted proteins | sample Poulit2014_FD_76345 | JGI IMG/M metagenome (GOLD analysis project Ga0079226, IMG submission 76345) | Agricultural soil microbial communities from Georgia to study Nitrogen management - Poultry litter 2014 | ecosystem: Environmental > Terrestrial > Soil > Agricultural land | place: USA: Georgia... | reverse complement strand
TGCTTCTTCTGCGTACTCCTGATGCAATAAGGCTAAAGTGACATTCTTTTTCTGCAGTTCTTTGTGCACCTTTTCCCAATCAACCGGGAAATAACCTTTCTCCGTAGGTTGTTTCTCCGGGAAGAGAAAGACCTCCAGCCATGTATTCGTCATGGTCTCGTCCAACAGTTCTAACTTATGTTTCTTTGACCGTTGAACGACTTCAGAAACGGTATTCCTGGAATGGCCAGTACTAGAACTAATGGTTCTTTGACTGACCCCTTCCAAATACAGCTCCAAAATTTTACGGTAATGGACCATAAAAAAACCTCCTGTATAGTATTGTCATGCACATTTGCATGACAATTTTATTATACAAGAGGTTTTTTATTTAGCTTGCTGGATCTGCAATCCGCAGAAGGTGGCTCAGTCTCCCGCACTGAGTGGCGCAAAACTCCGCATAGGTGGCTCAAATCAACCGCAATAATCATGTTAGCTTATTTTTAAATTTTTAATATATATTAATTATTCTCCATTAGTATATTTATTGCTTCAAAGGTAGACTAATGGAGAATACATTATATAAAATACTTTCTATTTGAAATTTAATGTTAGAAAAGAAGTAAAAGTTATATAAATATAAGTAAAACCCGAATTATTCATAAAAATAATATAAAGAGATTAATTCACCTAACAAGTGAATATTTTATTATACAAAACCTTACATTTTTACTATCGCATCGGCTTAAAAAACCTAGAGATACCCGAGATTCCCTTTATGATAGAAATAGATTTTGTTTAGTAAAGAAATTTTAATCAACCATAAATCCATGTTTAAACGGATCGTTAGGATCTATAACAATAGTTTGAAACCCTGTTATAAACGCTGACCCTGTTATTTCTATATCATATGCTTCTTTTTCTTTTAATGTCGTCTTTTTCAATGCTTTTCCTGTAAATGTTCCACCTACAAATCCTTCGCAAACTATTTCTTCACCTATATCCATTTCTCCTCTTCCGATTTTTCTAGCCACCATAGCAGTTGTTCCAGTACCTCCAGGGGACCGATCTGCTTGGTTATTACTGAATATGTGAACGTTTTTATAATCTGCTTCAGAAATAGTTGGTGGGCCATGGAAAGTAACTATATCAATGTAATTGATAAAAGGCTTTGTTGGGTGTTGGACTTTGTATTGGTCACTAACGTTCTTTTTTATTATTGCTGCTAATTCTTTCAATTTAGTTCCATTTTTAGGATCTATTTTTTCACTGAATTGAGTTATATCTACCCAAGCAAAATAATTACCACCAAAACTAAGGTCAGCTTTAACTTTTCCTAATTCTTTTGTGTCTATAATTACATCTTGCTTTTCCAAAAAAGCAGGGACGTTTTTAAAAGTCACAGATTTTACTCGTCCATTTTCAATGTTTGCAGTAGGGTATACAAAACCCGCTGGAGTTTCCAGAACTAAATCTGTCTTAGGTTCTGTAACTTCCACCATGCCTGTCTCAACTATCGCTGTCGAAACTCCTATAGTTGCATGTCCGCACATATTTAGAAAGTTATCATTATCCATATAAATAACACCAAAGTCTACCCCTTCTTTATTGGAAGGTAACAAAATAGCTCCAAACATGTCACGATGTCCTCGAGGCTCTCTAATTAGACTATTTCTAAAATATTCATAGTGTTTAGCCATATAATCTTTTTTTTCAGCAACTGTTTCTCCTTTCAAATCCAAGAGCCCACCATTTATTATTCTCGTTGGCTCTCCAAATGTATGCGTCTCAATTGTTTGAATTGTTTTTGAAAAAATCAATCACTTCATCTCCTTATATATTTTATAGATAATAACTTAAATGTTTATTATTTTGTTATGTATTTCTCTTGTCACATTTTTTCACCTCCTTAAATTATTTAAACATTTATATTTTTTTTATTGACATTTTATTGAATTAATAATTTTGGAAAATAAAGCATAATATTTGGATAGAAAATCATTCCCATAAGCGCTACTACCAAAACTAAAATATATAGAATATTATATTTACTTGCTTCTAACATGCTTACATTGGCTATAGCAGTAGTAATATATAGGCCACTAGCTACAGGAGGGGTTTGTTGCCCAATCCCCCACACTATGATAACAACTATAGCAAATTGTAATGGATCTATAGCTGTTGCTTGAACTAAAGGAAGAAATAATGGAACTAGCACCACAACCATAACGGTTCCGTCAAATATAAAACCTCCAATAAATAAAATTATGCTAGCTAATAACATAACTGCTATAGGATTATCTGCATATTGCATAAATGGTTCTATCATTTGCTCTCCTATGTTCAAAGCAGAGAACGAAAATCCTAATATTCCAGCAGTAGCTAAAATAAACATAACTAAAGCTGTATTACGAACACTATCTTCTAAAGCATACATTAATCCTTTCCATGACAACTCGCGAGACATAAAACCCACAACTATTCCACATAAGACTGCTAAAGCAGCTGACTCTGTCGGGGTGACTATGCCTGATATAATCCCTCCCAGAATAACAAAAGGAACTATTAAAGCAGGAATGGACTCTATAAAAGTTTTAAATAAATACTTGAAACTAAAAGCTTCTCCTTTACTACCATAATCATTTTTGAGAGAAAGTATAAATGCAACTATTAAATAACCAATGGCTACAAAAATTCCTATAGGTATCCCTGTTAAAAAAAGGTCTGCTACTGATATACCTGCTATCGACCCATAAAGTATCATAGGAACGCTTGGAGGGATTAAAATACCCAAAGAAGACCCCGCAGAGGTAGTTGCTGCTGAAAATCCAGGTGGATAGTTATCTTTATTCATTTCGGGAATCATAATCTGTCCTACGGCAGCGCTTGCTGCGGCCGCTGTTCCAGTAATGGCCCCAAAAAAGGTTGAGGTAATTACATTAACAAAAGCAAGCCCTCCTTTTACCATACCTACTATAGACAGTGATAAATTGACTAATCTTTTAGACATCCCACCTTGATTCATCAAAGATCCCGCAAAAATAAATAACGGAATAGCTAATAATGGAAAACTATACACCCCTTGAAACAACTGTTGAACTATAATATTCAATTTTAAATCAGTGAAAAAAATCAAAAATAATAAGGCGGTAACTCCTAAAGAAAATGCAATTGGCACGCCTACTGCTAATAAAACAAGTATAGTTATCAGCATTAAGAGGGGGGTCATTAAACCAACTCCTTGTTTTAAGTTAAAAATCGTATTCCTTTTTATATAGACTTGTTATTATTTTTTTAATCTCTTTAAATATTTGATAAATAACTTCTATAAACATCAAAATACAAGCAATCCAAATAATCGAGTAAGGCACCCATAAAGGTAATTTTGACATAGGTAAAAGTTTGTCCCCAGCGGATTGTATGAATGGATAAGCCCAAATATTAACCATAAATAAAAACCAAACAACAATACTTTTAGAAATAATTTGAACTATAGACCCCCATTTAGACGAAAAGATGTTTTGTAAAAAATCCATTTTTAAATGACTGTCATCAACTGTACATTGATAAGCTCCTAAAAAGGTTATCCAAACCATAGTCAAAAGACCCCACTCCTCAGCTCCTGTCCAAGGTAAATCAACAAAACGCCTTAAAATAACTTGTAATAATAAAACGATAAACATCGCGAAGAGCATTAAGCTATTTAAATATTTAATAAACAAATTTATATATCGATGAGCGGCCTTCATGTAATTTCCTCCAATAACAGACCATCTGATGAATTATCAAGTAATTCAGTATTAATTATGCTAAAATGAAGAACAATATTGATAAAATATATGGTTACAACTAAAATAAATATTGATTTTTCAAATAAATAATTGAACAAGCGCTGAAAACTTCTTAAACGCAAGAGTGTATGCCATACCGATATTAAAATAATAAGAGGTCTTCTAAAGTAATTTAAAAACTTACTTAGAGTTCTGTATTTTATCAATTATATCTTCTGCTTCTTCTCCAAGATCATCTGTCACATCATCCCATACAGACTTAGTCTCTTCTTGGAACGGTTCAGGATCATCAATAGTATTCACTTCCATTCCTTCATCTTCTAAGGAGTCAATGAGTTCTTCGTCCTTTTCAGCATTGAGTTTTCTATTAACATCCTGCCCTTCTTCAGCAGCTTTTAAAATTATTTCTTGTTGCTCGTCAGTTAAACTTTTCCATTTATCCATATTAATAAACAATGACGCAGGCGTATAGACGTGATCAGTAATGGTCAGATATTCTTGAACATCGTAAAACGATGAACTTTCTACTACAGACAAAGGATTTTCTTGCCCATCAATTGAGCCTTGTTCCAACCCAGTAAAAACTTCTGAAAATGACATGGAAAGGGGGCTAGCACCTAATTCTTTAAAAGTGTCAATTCTTACATCACTTTCAGGTACGCGGATTTTTAATTTTTCGAAATCCTCTGGCGATTCAATTGCTCTAACATCATTAGTTACTTGTCTAAAGCCATCTTCCCACCATGACAGATGTTTTAAATTATTTTCTTCTAAACGTTCACCCACTTCTTCGCCAACAGTTCCGTCTAAAATATCCCAAGCTTCTTCTCTCGTTTCAAAAATATACGGTAATGAAAATATTTCAGCATAGGGGTTTATTTCAGATAGTGGCGTAGAAGAAATCCCTATATCTATTGATCCTACACTAGAACCTTCTTGAATTTCACTACCTGAATCTCCCATGGACCCTCCGCCTTGAATGTCTATTTCTATTTCCTCATCGGTTTCGTTTTCTACGATTTCTTTAAATTCTTCTGCTCCCTTCCCCCAAGGATGATCATTTGGGAGTTCAAAAGCAAATGTGAGTGTAGTAGAATCAGAATCGCTACTGTTATCTTCTCCTGGAAGACAACCTGCTAACAACAAAAATGCTGACAACAAAAACAAACAAGAAAAATATTTTAATAATTGCTTTTTTTTCATTTTATTACCTCCAAATTTTATACTATTTAATATTTTTATAAAATTTATACTTTTTAAAAGATAAAATTATCGCGAAAAGACAAAATATTTTAAGCAATATATAAGACATCTGTTAAATAAGTTTCATATTACTTTCAATTGTGAAGATAGCAAGGATAACATTAATAATGCCCACAGTAATATTTGCTTAAATGTAATAAATTTCGACTTGAAAATTTATTGCACGTTTTTTTAAAATAGAGCAAATAGTTCTAAATGTTAACCATTTCTAATCAGAGCGCGAACTCATAAGTTCTTATATAAATTGATACTATATGAAATGCTTCAATTTGTTCACCCCTATTTCTCAATTACTTTTTTACATCCCTTAATATTTCCAATAGAGTGTGGAAAAATTCTAAGTGGTAGTCGTATATAAATATAACACTTGGTAGTTTCCATATCTTTTAATTGCCTAACGTTAGTTGTTTTTCATAATTTCCTGCGAAACCAATTCGCAATTTTGCCATAACACGTTCCCGAAGTGTATTTATTCCTTTTAATGATATTTATTTTTCAAATATAATTTCTTGCTTCTCTCCATAAAAGAAATCGCTTCCATTATATTGTATTACATAATAAAAAAATTCACATTGGTTTTTATGTACAAATTAAAACACTTTTCTTTGTGGGTAATCCACAACTATTTTTTTATAAAGGTCACTAAAATTTATTCTCTATATAACTAAATTTTAACAGCAATCATCTGTTTGAGCTATTTTTTGATTCTCAATTTTTGTTTGTGAAGTATTAACAATTTTTGAACCTCAATTGCTACATCTAAGAAAAATATTACCTTCGACTCTTCATGGATAATTTAAATATATGAATCAATTTCATAATTTTCAGTCCCTGTATGGCAAGAAATTTAAGACGTAACAAAGTAAGTACTCCCCAGATCTTGTATAATGATGGTTAGGGTCAACGACCAAAAAAATGGGGGAGTACTTCCTATGATCATTATACGACAATCAAGTTTATTTAGCATTCAAGAACTTTATAACATGCAAACTACCGAAAAGTATGACGTCGTCATCGATACAATCAATCTTGACCTGATCTATCAGGAAGCGATTAAAAATCCCGACGTGGCGCACCTAAAGAACTGAGTTATCCAGCTATGATTGTTTCTTTGTTCATTCGCTACGAGGAGCGCATTCCAACGATCAAAGATTTAGTCAAAAGGATTCGAAGCGATATTGCTTTCAAATTGGATTGTGGTTTTCTCGTTTCTGACAGCGTTCCTTCAGTGGCTTCCTACTAGCGTTTGGCCGATAAATTAGAAACTTCGAACTTCCTGGAACAGGCTCAGGAGCAAGTCATCGAGCAAGCTTTGGAAGAGAGATTTATTACAGACGACACGGCCGCCATAGTTGTCCCTCCATTTTGAAGCACGCGACCAGAACCCGTCCAAACAGGAAAAGAAAAACCGATGCCTAAGAAATGCGGTAGAAAATCCAAATCCGAACGGGACCAATGGCTTTGGGAATAAGCTGAGAAAGAATCGAATAAATCGATTTGCGACAAGAAAATCGAAGCGCAGCGAACGAGTTACTTAGCTGAAAGAGATGGAAGAACGCTTGTCACTCTCCCTTTCCAATATCAACCCCATGGAGGCCGGTTATGATGATCTGGCTTATCAGCAGGCATACCAGAGAAAACAGCAGTCTATTATTACCTAAAACAAGCGGAATAAACCTGAACCTTTAGGATTAAACAAGCATTTTGCACCTACTTGCGTTTGGGAACATTTGTATCGGTACGACAGTTATGACGCTAAATACGAAACATTAAAATATACGAACCCCAAAGAGTGTGGTGATTGTCCATTACCACAAGAAAGCCTTAACCAAAAGGTGTTTAAGATGGAAAACGCCAAATATTTTTGACGGTATATAGCGCTGACTTGGGACTCTGTCGCCTGAAAATACTATTCAAAAACGAACAGCTGTCCAGCAAGTCAATGCCTATTTAAAAGAGTTTTTAACTCAACAACTTCCGATGCCGTACTGACGAATAAGCTAAAGTTCATTGTGATATGGCGAATTTAATCTACAGCGCTTCTAAGCTATTAGAAAACTGGATAAGAGCTTTATTAAACCTCATCAAGTCGCATGATTTCTGTTTTTAAAATACAATAACCAAAATCAGGAACGTTTTGTATTTTGAAAAAGAGCAATTATGAACTTGATTCAAGTGTAAAATAATTATAAATTTTGCAAGTTAGCCTAATCGCAAAGTAAAGACAGTGCAATATTTAAAAGAAGGGTATTGACAAAAAAAAATCGACCTATATAATTGATTACAATTACAAAATGAAACGTTTCATTTTAGTGGGGAAGTAGATAAAATGAACAGACCAACAATAAAAGATGTGGCAGAATTAGCGAGAGTATCTGTTGGAACAGCTTCTAAAGTAATAAATAAAAAAGGAAATGTTTCAGCAGGATCTCAGTTAAAAGTTGATAAAGCTATTAAACAATTAAGATATTCTCCTAATGAAATAGCTAGAGGATTGAGGTCTTCAAGTACTAAAATTATTGCTCTTTTATTGGCTGATTACACTAACCCTTTTCAGATGATGCTAGCAAAAGGAATTGAAAGTATCACATACGATAATGGGTACCAAATAATCATAAGCTCTACGCGAGAGAACAGTGACATCGAAAAACAATACCTTTCTATGTTATATAAACAAAGAGTGGATGGAGTAATTATTTGTACAACTGGAAAAGCAAATAATGCAATAAAAAGAATTATGAATAGTAAAACTCCTATCGTTTTAGTCGACAGACCTATATATGAATTTCCAATCGATATTGTAGCTGATAACAGCGAAATTGGAACACGGCTACTTGTTGAACACTTACTTGATTTAAACCATGAAAGGATTGGGATAATTCATGGCAACAAACAAACAATTCATGGGGAATTACGTATGAAAGGTTTTTTGAAAGCGCTACACAAAAATGACGTGGAGGAATCTAATAACTTACAATATGATGGGAATTTCGCCTATGAAGATGGAGTTAAAGCAGTTAGGAAATTTTCGAATCTTTCTTCTCCTCCTACCGCTGTTATTTCATCTAACAACAATATGACAGCTGGATTGATGCATGAATGTAATAGATTAGGTATAAACATCCCTAATGATTTGTCGGTTGTCTCATATGGCAATTTAGAATATAGTTGGGATCTTATAAAGCCTCGCATTACTTACGTAAGTCAATCTCCATTTAATATAGGCGAAATAGCTGCCAAATTAATTTTTAAACGCTTACATAAAGAGAAGATAAATCAACAAATTCATAGGTTTCTCACACCAGAAATAAAAATAAGAGAATCTACTAAAAAATTGTAAATATAAATGAAAGGAAGAATATAAATGATAGAAACAAATGATTTAACTAATAAAGTAGTGTTAGTAACCGGAAGCAGTCGAGGTTTAGGGAAATATTATGCTACACAAATGGCAAAATTAGGGGCAAATGTAGCTGTTCACGATGTGACCAGTAAAGCTTCTTCTGAATTTGGAGAATCTAACTCAGGAGAAAACGTTGCGGAAGAAATAAAAGAATTAGGTCAACACTCAAAGTTTTTTGCAGCAGATCTAACTATACCTGAGCAGGTTGAATCATTTGTGAATTCAGTGCTAAAAGAATTTGGAAAGATAGATATTTTAGTAAACAACGCTGGAGGAGATATTGGTTTTAACTCTCCTCGTCCAAATCCTAATGATGCTATAGATATTAAAGTAGAAGACATCAAATCAGTAGTTGACAGAAATTTACTAAATATAATGTATATGTGTAAATTTGTAGGAAATCACATGAGAGAACGTAACTCTGGAAAAATTATTAACATAGGGTCCGGGGCTGGACATATGACAACAACTGAAGGAATTATATACGCATCTTCTAAATCAGCTATTTCTCATTATACTTTATGTCTAGGAGAACAACTTCGACCTTTTAATGTCAATGTGAATTGTTTAGCACCTTCTCCGACCTATACTGAAAGGTTTAAAGCCACTCGCTCTATAAAAGAACAAAACAATCTTTCTAAGTTGCAGAAAATTGCTACGCCAGAAGATATGAGTAAAATAGTTTTATTTTTAGCTGGTTCACAATCTGATTATTTAACTGGTGAAACTATAGTAAGTAGATAGTAAAACTTAAGCATAGAATAAGAGGTAAATTACAATGAAAACACAAAAACCAAAATTAGCAGTTTTTCCAAAAGGTTTCATGGACGATATAGTATCAGGAGATATGTCACTTTTAGACTGGATAGAGTTAGCAGGAACGCTTAATGTTGATGGATTAGAATTATACCCAATGTTTTTGAGTAGTAATGAAGAGAGTTACTTACAGATAGTGAAAAAGAAAGCTGAGCAAAATAATTTAAAAATTCCTATGATGTGCACGTCTCCAGATTTTACACATCCAGATTCACGTTTTAGAGAAAGTGAAATAAATAAAATGAAAAGCATGATAGATGTTATGTCCTTTTTAGGACCTGCTGAATTTCGAAGTTGTCGAATTTTGTCAGGACAAAACAGGCCTGAATTAAACCAAGAAGAAGGGGTATTGTGGGCTGTCGAATGTATAAAAGAACTTTTACCTTACGCTGAAGAGAAAAAAGTACACTTAGTAATAGAAAATCATTATAAAGATGGATATTGGGATTATCCTGAGTTTGCCCAGGATAAGAGAACTTTTATCGAGATAATAAAACAAATATATTCGCCATATTTTGGTGTGAACTTTGATCCTTCAAATGCTTTAATTGCAGGGGAAGATCCAATCGATTTTCTAAAAGAGATAAATGATAAAGTTCTAACATTGCATGCCAGTGATAGATACTTAATAGAAGGATACACTTTGGATGATTTAAAAAATGAACAAAAATACAGAGGTTATTCAGAAGCACTTGCTCATGGGGTTATTGGGCAAGGGTTAAATAATTATGATAGAATATTTAGTATTTTACAAAAAAATAAATTTTTAAATTGGATATCAATAGAAGATGGAGTAAACGGTATGAAGGATTTAGAAAAGTCAGTAGCTTTTTTAAATGAGAAGATGAAAGAATACTTTAAGTAATAGGGGGATTAAATTATATGAAAAAGTACAAAGTTATTCTAACAGGAAAAACGTGGCCAGAAGCATTCGAAAAACTGAAAAAATATTGTGATATAAAAGTTTGGGAAGAAGATACAAGTATCCCGCGCAAGATACTATTTGATTGGTTAAAAGATGCGGAAGGGTTATTTAGTACAAATGATATAAATATTGATGATACATTACTTTCTCATGCTCCAAAATTACAAGTAATTGCGCAATCTTCTGTTGGCTATGACAACATTGATATAGAATCTTGTAACAACAGGAATATATTAGTAGGGAATACCCCTGGTGTTTTGGTTGATTCTACTGCTAATCTTACTTTTGGTCTTTTGTTGTCTTCAGCTAGAAGAATTCATGAAGGTTGGGATTATGTAAAAAAAGGAGGGTGGGAAAAGGATGGAGTAAATAAAATTTATGGAACTGAACTTAAAGAGAAGACTTTGGGCATCGTAGGTATGGGGAGTATAGGGTCTGAAGTCGCTAAAAGAGCCCAAGCATTTGGAATGAATGTAATTTACCATAATAGAAACCAAAGAAGTGATGAAGCAGAATTAAAAGTTAAGTATAAATCATTAAATAAGTTATTAGAAGACTCTGATTTCGTAATTTCTCTGATTCCTTTAACAGATTCAAGCAAAAAGTTTTTTGGATACAATCAATTTCTTAAAATGAAACCAACAGCTTATTTTATTAATGCATCGCGTGGAGGAGTGGTTGACAAAAAAGGTCTATATAGAGCTTTAAAAGAAGAAGAAATAATGTATGCCGCTCTAGATGTCACCGATCCAGAGCCTATTAATAAAGATGACCCTTTATTAGGCTTGTCTAATATTTTGATAACTCCTCATATAGGAAGTGCTACGGTAGAAACTAGAAATAAAATGGCTAATATGTCAGTAGACAATCTTTTAGCAGGTTTAAAAGGAGAAACTATGCCTGCATGTATTAATTTTCAATGAAGAAAAATGTACTTTATAAGGAGGAGAAAAAGATGAGAAGAAAAACAAAAAGGATGTTCATAATAACTTTTTCATTAATTAGCACTATGTTAATTTTATCTGCATGCGGAGAATCAGGCTCTAACGAGACCATAAGAGTTTCAAATACTTTCGGTGAAGACCATCCTCAAAATAAAGCATTATCTGAAAAATTTAAATCTATTATCGAAGAAGAGACAGAAGGAGACATAGAAGTTGAAATTTACGAAGATAGTAAGCTTGGAGATGAAAAAGAAGTCTATGATGGAGTTAGAGATGGAACTATTGAAATGGTGGTAGCAGGTACAATTATGTCCGATGATGTTCCTAAAATGTCAATAGGAGATTGGCCGTTCTTATTTAGAGATTTAGATCATGCTGAAAAGGTGCTTAACGGTCCCGTTGGAGATGAGGTAAAAGAACAATTAGAAGAAAAAGCTGGAGTGAAATCCTTAGGTTGGAGTGCTAATGGATTTAGAATGTTTAGTAGTAATAAATCAATAGAAGATATGGAGGATTTGAAAGGGCAGAAGATGAGACTCCCTGATATAGATAATTTTGTGAAAATGGGCGAAGCTTTAGATTTAAATGTTACATCACTTCCTATTGAGGAAGTATTTACATCTTTAGAGCAAGGAGTAGTAGATGGGCAAGATAATCCAATTTCTACACTAAAAGCAAACGGTTGGTATGAAGTGCAAGATTATGTATTAGAATCTAGACATGTTTTTAGTTTAAATAATTATATAATAAATGAAGATTTATGGGAAGGTTTTTCAGATGAAGAAAGAGAAATAATAGAAAAAGCTGCAGAGGAAACCGCTGATTATGAATGGGATTTAACTAAAGAAAGTTATGAAGAAGACAAAAAATTTTTAGAAGATGAAGGGATGGAATTTATAGCTCCAGATGACCAGTTCCAAGAAAATTTTGAAAAAGCTGTAGAGCCATTCTATGACGATGTATATCAAGAATATCCGTGGGCTGAAGATTTAATTACAGAAATAAAAGAAACAGAATAATAACAATTACAAAATTTAAAAAGGAGGGGTAATTTGCAAACTATTAAAAAAGTTACGCGAAATTTCATTAACATAATAATAGCAATATCATTAACAATTATTGTTATTTTAGTTTTGGGGAATACTTTTTTGCGATATGTTTTTAATTCTGGGATTAGTGGTTCAGTAGAAATTACTCGTTACTTATTTGTTTGGGTAGTGTTTCTAGGTTCGATTCTTGCTCTAAATGATAAAAAACATATAGCAGTAGAGTTACCTTACAACAAATTACCCCATCTCATTAAAATGAGTATTTTTGTTATTGGTCGATTATTAATGTTGTTTTTATTGCTTATTTTATTGTTGGGAGGATATAAATTAACAAAATTAAATTTAGGAAGTATTTCTCCATCAATGGGAATACCACAGTATTGGATGTACGGATCCTTAATAATAGTTAGCTTAGGGATGATGTTAATAATTTTGTTAGAGTTATATCAAGCTTTTTTTTCTTCCGGTTATGTGGACAATGAATTCAAGACGGAAATACATGAAGAAAGAAGTGAACACGAATGATACTATTGATATTTTTAATAACGTTATTTGTTCCTATGCTATTTCGTGTTCCTATAGCTTTTGCTTTATTATTTAGTGGGTTTAGCTTGATGATAGCTTTAAATAATTTTGATACACGTATTATGGCTACTAACTTGATGCAGGGGGTGGATAGTTACGCTCTTCTAGCAGTTCCTTTTTTTATACTTGCAGGCGAGTTAATGAATGCGGGTGGAATATCAAATCGTATTATTAAATTTGCCACTGCTTACATTGGACATATAAAAGGAGGGATGGGATACGTAGCTATAATGGGTACTCTTTTATTTGCTGGTTTATCGGGTTCTATTATTGCTGATACAGCAGCATTAGGGGCTATATTAATACCTATGATGAGCAAAATAGGATACGAAAGAAGACGCTCTACAGGATTAATAGCTTCTGGAGGGATTATAGCAGGTATTATCCCTCCTAGTATCCCCCTTATCTTGTTGGGCATAACAGGAGATATATCCATTTCTAAGTTGTTTATAGGGGGAATTATACCGGGAATACTTATTGGAGTCTCTCTCGCTTCAGTGTGGTGGTTTTTAAACAGAAACGATAGCGCAAAAACAACAGAACGAATGAGTTGGAGAGAACGATTATACACAACTAAAGATGCTGTATGGGCTCTATTAATGCCTTTTATAATTATTATTGGTTTAAGAGGAGGTGTTTTTACTCCCACAGAAGCTGGGGCAGTAGCAGTAGCTTACGCATTATTTGTAGGTATTTTTATCTACAGACAATTAAAATTAAAAGATCTTTATAAAGTTTTACTTTCGGCTACAGAAACAACTAGTATTGTAGTATTTTTAATTGGGGGAGCTATGGTCACAGGCTGGTTAATTACTATAGCAAACATCCCAGAACAAGTAATTGGTTTATTAAATCCTTTTATAGAACACCCTTTGATAGTTCTACTTTTAATTGCTTTATTTACTTTAGTGTTAGGTACAGTGATGGATTTAACTCCTAATGTATTAATTATGACACCTGTTTTCATGCCATTAGTAACAGAAGCAGGGATTGATCCTATTCATTTCGGTATTGTTTTTGTATATGCTAACACCTTGGGGATGTTAACTCCTCCTGTTGGCACTGTTATCAACGTAGCTAGTGGAGTTGGGAAAATTAGTTATAATAATGTTGTTAAAGGAATATTTCCTTTTTTTGTGGCCGAAGTTGCTTTGTTAATAGTTTTCGTCTTTATACCTGATATAATATTGATTCCTGTGGATATTCTTATGAAATAAACAGAAATACGTAACGGATAGGAGGAGTTATAAATGTTAATAGGAGGTATTGAAACTGGAGGGACTAAAACTACGTGCGCAATAGGAAGTGAAAATGGCGAAATTATAGAAAAAGAAACTTTCCCTACAAAGCAACCTGCTGAAACATTTATCAAGATAGCCGATTTCTTTTCAAATAAAAAAATTGACAGAATTGGCGTAGGTGCATTTGGTCCAATACAAGTTGACGATAAAAAAGAGCTATATGGTACAATATTCGAGACTCCAAAAACAGGGTGGTCAAATGTATCTTTATTAGAAGAAATTAAAAAATTTGTTTCTACTCCTGTTGTAATAGATACAGATGTAAATGCTGCCGTTTATGGAGAGTTTAAATGGGGAGAGGGACAAACACATGATTCTTGTGTATATTTTACAGTAGGCACTGGCATAGGCTTAGGAGCTATCGTGAATAAAAAAATTATCCACGGTTCATTACATCCTGAAGCTGGCCATATGTTTGTAAAAAGACATTGGAATGAAACTTTTTCAGGGGGGTGTCCATATCACAAAGATTGTCTTGAAGGGTTAGCCTCAGGGACAGCTATGAAGAATAAATGGGGAAAATCTTGTGATGATATCGAAAATGAGCAAGCGTGGGATATAGAAGCTTATTATCTAGCCCAAGCTGCACTAAATGCAACTTATGCGTACTCTCCAGATAAGATTATCTTAGGTGGGGGAGTAATGAATAAAAAAGGTTTAATAAGTAAAATAAGAGATGAATTTAACTATTTATTGAATGGTTATCTAAAGAAAGATTTTATTTACTCAGATTCTTTTATAACCTTACCTGGACTCGGAGAAAATTCCGGAATAAAGGGAGCTATTGCTCTAGCTAACGATAAACTAAGCAATCAATAGAGAATTAAACTCCTTGGTTGTATTCATCTCGTAATTAATCCAAGCTTTGCAGGGCGTGGGGATTAATTATGAGATGATGAAACTAGTCCAAACGTTAATTAGCGTTTGGATGAATAATAATAATTCTAATAGAATCTTAAAGGATAGTAAGGTTTTAAATTTGTATCAATATTTTGATTAAGCACTAATTTAGAAATAATATTGCCCACATACGCCCCCGTGGTTAAACCTGAGGCCCCCAGACCAGTTACTATGATCAAGTTATCTAATCCAGGTATCTTGCCTATTAGGAGACCAGAACAAACCAGGGGCAACTTTTATTATGCCTATTGTGTAACAAAACTCTCTATATTATGAACACGCTATACAACTATCTTTTTCTTTATATTCTTATGGATATCGTGTTCAAAAAGTCTGTACATTTTTATATGTGCA
>Ga0079226_10002096_pt1 | contig 15314 bp, 13 predicted proteins | sample Poulit2014_FD_76345 | JGI IMG/M metagenome (GOLD analysis project Ga0079226, IMG submission 76345) | Agricultural soil microbial communities from Georgia to study Nitrogen management - Poultry litter 2014 | ecosystem: Environmental > Terrestrial > Soil > Agricultural land | place: USA: Georgia... | reverse complement strand
CGCTACCCATGTAGGAGTGGGCCATGCCCGCGATGACCGCATATCGAGCGCGTGGCGCTCTCCTACAGAATCATCGCTACCCCTGTAGGAGCCGGCCATGCCGGCGAAAGCACCGACGCCGCGAAAATGCAGGTTGTCGAGCGCATGGCGCTCTCCTACAAGGGTTTGGCATAGTTTGCGTTTATGTAAGCTGTTAAGCGTTGCCCGCTAAGGTAATTTGCGCGTCGCGGGTGAAGTCCAGCATGCGCTGTAAAGGGCGTACCGCCTTGGGGATCAGCGCTGGATCAACGATGATTTCATTATCACCATTTTGCAGGGTCAGCAACAGCGCTTCCAAGGTGTTCATCGCCATCCACGGGCAGTTTGCACAACTGCGGCAAGTGGCACCTTCACCGGCTGTGGGTGCGGCAATAAAGGTTTTACTGGGGCTTAACTGCTGCATTTTGTAGAAAATACCACGGTCAGTTGCCACGATAAACTGCTCATTGGGCAACTCTTGAGTGGCTTTAATCAGCTGCGTAGTGGAGCCAATCACATCCGCCAGCTCCAATACTGCCGTGGGCGACTCTGGGTGCGCCAGCACCGCAGCCTCTGGATACACTGCCTGCATATCCTTCAACTGACTGGCTTTAAACTCTTCGTGGACAATACAGGCACCTTCCCAGAGCAACATATCAGCGCCAGTTTCACGCTGAATATAACGGCCTAAATGCTCATCCGGCGCCCAAAGGATCTTTTCGCCGTTATCCATTAAGCTTTCAACAATTTCCAATGCACAGCTGGACGTCACCACCCAGTCAGCACGGGCTTTAACCGCCGCTGAAGTGTTCGCGTAAACCACCACAGTACGATCTGGGTGCTGATCACAAAACTCAGAAAACTCTTTAATCGGGCAACCCAAATCCAACGAACAGGTCGCATCCAAGGTTGGCATTAAAATACGTTTTTCGGGGTTAAGGATTTTTGCCGTCTCCCCCATAAAACGCACACCAGCCACCACTAAGGTTTCGGCGTCATGCTCAGTACCAAAACGTGCCATTTCTAGCGAGTCAGCCACGCGGCCGCCACTTTTCTCGGCTAATTCTTGAATAACAGGGTCACAATAATAGTGCGCCACTAACACAGCGTTTTGAGCTTTGAGCTCTGCGATAATACGTTCTGAGTAATCCGCCTCTTGTTCAGGCGTCAAGGGCTCGATCTGCTTAGCAGCCAAGTGTGCTTGAACTAAAACACGTTCAGAAATTTGCGTCATTGATGCCAGTCCTCACAGCGCCCAGCGGCGCAATGTTAACAAGTGTATTGCTTAATTAATTGAAATCGACACAAGGCAATACTGACCAATAATTGGATGCAAACAGAGAAGTTGGTGGGTCGTGCGGGATTCGAACCTGCGACCAATTGGTTAAAAGCCAACTGCTCTACCACTGAGCTAACGACCCTAGAGGGGTGCGCATAATACGGCTTTTATAGCTCAGAGCAAGCATAATTTTAATTATTGTCAAAATATCGCGTTGCTTCGTTAATATCTGCGTTTAAAAAACCCTGTTTTCGCAACTGACAGCTTTCACAGACTCCGCACGCTCGACCTTGTTTATCAAGCCTGACAACAAGAATTCGTTAACGCATAGTCTACCACTAGCTGTATTCCATCCCGAATGATAGCAGTCTTGTTTAGATTTTGCAGGGGCGCTTGAATACAAAGCATGTATCCAGATGCTGCAAAGACTGTAGAACGCAGTGGTTTGCTGATCTTTTCAGCAGCCTTTAGAGCATGCGGGCCTGTGTAATAAGGCGTGCCTTGAACTAAAACACTGGCAGCTCGCTACAAAGCATAAGCATTATGAGCAGTCAACCTAGCCTGCTATAGCAAGCGTTTAAAAGGGTTCGAGTTAGACCGAGAAGAAGCCGGCTTGGCGCATGCGCGCTCTTCGGGGTTGTACACCACCGCTATTAGAGCTTAGCCAAGTCCTGTTGTGATAATTGTGCAGCGGAGCTGTTTGGATACTGTGCAACCACTTGCTGCCAGATCCCCCGGGCTTTTTCAAGATTGCCCAAACGGCGTTCAACATCAGCCAGTTTGTATAAAGCGTCCGGCACTTTATTGTGTTCAGGGTAATTGTGACTGACTAAGGCAAACGCCTTTCCAGCCGCTTGAGTATCACCCTGTACTAAATAGATTTCCCCTAACCAATATTGCGCGTTAGCGGCATACTGACTATTGGGATATTGGCGCAAAAAAGCACTGAAAGCTTGTTGCGCTTTTTCAAACTCACGCTGTTTGATTAATTCAAAAGACACATCGTAATAGAGCTTTTCCTTTTCAGGATCAGCTTCAGCCGAAGTGTTTTGTGTTGCTGCTGTAGGAGCCGTTTGCTCAGTCGCCAACGATTGACTCAGCTCTTGTTCGGCACCCTGTCCACCACCACTACTCATGCGGCTGTCCAGCACTTGGTAACGCTCAAGACTTTCTTGGCGCAACTGTTGTAACTCGTGCTGTTGTTCTTCCAGCATGCCGCGTAATGTGGCTATTTCTTCCTGCATCTGTTGCAGCTGCATAAACAACTGCGCTTGAGCTGAAAGTGGCGCCGCAGCACCACTTTCAGTCGTAGCTCCGTACACCCCTTGATCTGTCGCTGCATAGGAAGGTTCCAGATGAGCAGCAGAGCGATCAATGACCGGTATCGCAGCCCATGCCAAAGTAGGCAAGCTGAGTGTCAAGGTTATCAAGGTTGTACGGATCATTTTCATTGCTATTACTTACGCAGTTCTACACGACGGTTTTGTGACCATGCGCTTTCGTCATGACCCATTACCGCAGGACGCTCTTCACCGTATGAAACCGGCTCCAGTTGCGCAGGTGAAACACCTTGCAGAACCAAGTAACGCTGTACCGCTAGAGCACGACGCTCACCCAGTGCCATGTTGTACTCACGAGTACCACGCTCATCGGCGTGACCTTCTAGAACAACACGCTCACCACTGCGCTGTAAGTCACTTGCGTGAACATCCAAGGCGCGCATTGCTTCAGGCTTCAGGTCTGAACTATCAAACTCGAAGTAAAACGTGGTGATGGCACGTAAAGCTGCTTCTTCGCTAGTGCTATCAAAGCTGCTATCAATCGCGCTGCTATCTGCTCCATAACCCGCATTAGGATCCATGGCTCCTTCGCCGCTTGCATCACCACCTTTGGATGAGCAACCAACAGCCACTGCTAAGGCCAGTGATAAAGCAGCCAATTTACCGAATTTAAGCATTTGCATTATTTTAAAGCTCCAAAAACCACATTATTAATTGAGTTAATAGGTAACCCATCATCAGTGTAAATAAGGGGACCAAGATGGCTCTCTGACTTCGCCTTGTATGCTAGGTAGTGGGAGCCGCACTCGCCCGTTGATCGATGCAAGTACTAAGACACCCTTGCCCTGCTGCTGGGTAGCATAGATTACCATTGTTCCGTTCGGTGCAACAGTAGGTGATTCATCTAAACTTGTATCAGAAAGTATACGCAGGTTACCACGCTGCAAATCTTGTGCCGCGACTTTGAATACGCGATAGCCTTCTTGGCGGTGCACCATCACTAAAGTCTTCTCATCTGCGGATAATTTCGGGTTGGCATTATAGTTACCGATAAAGGTCACCCGCTCTGCCGCGCCGCCATTGATATTCATGCGGTAGATTTGTGGGCGACCGGAACGGTCCGAGGTGAAGTAAATGGTTTGCCCATCTTTACCCCAGAAAGGCTCCGTATCAATGGCCGCATGGTGAGTAACACGACGCACTTGGCGGCTACCCATCTCCATCACATAAATTTCCGGGTTGCCGTCACGGGACAGCACAAAGGCGAGACGCTGACCATCTGGCGACCACGCTGGTGCACCATTGAGCCCTTCATAGTTAGTGATTTGCTCACGCTGCCCGGTATCCATATTTTGCACAAAAATACGCGGACGCTTTTGCTCAAAGGACACATAAGCAATGCGCTTGCCGTCAGGGGAAAATGATGGCGATAAAATCGGCTCACGGGACTGCAATAAAGTCACTGCGCGGGCACCGTCATAATCAGAGCGCTGCAAAGTGTAGCGGGTGTTGTTAGCTGAAAAACGCTCCGCGGTGACATACAACAAGCGGGTGGAAAACGCGCCTTTCACTCCGGTTAATTTTTCATAGGCCTGATCAGCAATATAGTGAGCCAGATCGCGCAGCTGCTCAGCAGTGCCGGTCACTGAGCCACTGAGCATCACCTGCTCAGAGTTCACATTGAGTACCGCATAAGTGACCTTGAGCCGCCCAGCTTCAGGCTGGATATCACCGACCAACAGGTATTGCGCACCAACCGCAGTCCAGTCCCGGAAAATCACTTCACTGGGCATAGCTGGCTGACTGATCATATGATTACGGGCAATGGGCTGAAAGGTGCCGGAATTGCGTAAATCATTGCCGACAATTTGCGCAATATCCTCGGGGAGCATAGTGCCGCCTTGCCATGCAAAAGGCACCACAGCAATGGGAATGGCTCGATCAGTGCCCCCAGAGATCAACAAAGGGTCTGCAGCTTGGGCTAAGCCCACAAACAACAGCGCACTGACCAACAACCAACGTTTCAATATATTCACAGACTCAAATCCTCTGGTTTAAATACCGCGCTGCGACTGCGGTACAGCCTATTAAATGTTTCTGCGGGCAATTGTTGCACCTCGCGGACCCGCCCCACATTGCGCACAGCGGCCACCGCAGACGCATCAAAAGCTGGGTCACCACTGCTGCGGCTCACACTGGCATTGGTAATGGTGCCGTCTGGCAGCATCTCAATCAACACGGTAACCGCCATGCCGTTACGCGCAGACGGCGGCCGTACCCATTGCTCACTGACCAAGCGAACAATTAAATCATCAATATCACCGGCCACCTGTGAACCCACTGTATCGGCTTTAGTTTGTTGATATTGGGTTTCCGACGACAGCAAATCAGCCAAGGCACCGGCTCGTTGCTCTTCAAGGGCTTTACGGGCTGCTTCTTGAGCTTGGCGCTGTTTGGCCGCCTCTTCAGCAGCTCGTTTCTTTTCTGCCTCGGCTTTTTGTTTGGCAGCAGCCACTTCAGCAGCTTTTTTCTTGGCGGCCTCGGCGGCAGCTTTCTGCTGAGCTTCTTGGGCTGCTTTTTGCTTAGCAGCTTCTGCTTGTTTAGCTGCTTGCTCAGCTTGCTTTTTGGCTTGCTCAGCTGCCAAGCGCTTCGCCTCTTCAGCTGCTTTCACTCTGGCAGCTTGCTCTTGTTTAAGTTTTTCAGCGGCTTGTTTGGCCTGCTGCTGTTTTTGCGCCAGCGCCTGCTGTTCTTGTTGGGCTCGCGCTTGCTGCTCTGCTTGTGCAGCGCGTTGCTGAGCTTGCCGTTGCGCCTCTGCGGCACGTCGATCTGCTTCAGCTTTAGCTTGGGCTGCTTTCGCCGCCGCTGCCGCAATACGCTCCTGCTCTGCCTTTTTCTGCTCTAGACGCTCCGCTTCATAGCTGGGCGCTGAAGTTTTTTCAGCCTCTCCAGCAATTTTTTGATTGGTTTGCGCCGTCGCTTGGCTTTGCGATTCCAACTGGTACAACGTGGCTTTAATCACCGGACGTGAAGGTGGTAATTCTGGGGTACTGGCAAAGCTGACAAACAGCAAGGCAAACAGCAGCGCATGCAACGCCACTGCCCAAACCACTGGCCAAAACAATTTTCCTGAAGGGGATTGCTCTGCTGGTCGCATTAAGGTGCCTCAGTAATTAAGCCAACATCACTGACGCCGGCCTGCTGTAAACCACCCATAGCTTCCATCACGCTACCATAGTCCACAGACTTATCCGCACGGACAAACACCTGCACTTTATTACCCTGCGCGGCGTTGGCTGCTAAAATTGCCCGCGCCGCATTGACCATCTGCACTAAAGCAACAGCCTCATCCTGAACGGTGTCCACATCCACCTCAGTGCTGGTGTTCCAGTAATAGGTTTTATCGGCCTTAATCGAAATGGTGAGCACAATGGCATTGTTATCTTGCGGCAACACTTCACTGCTGACTTGTGGCAAGTCCACCTGCACCCCTTGATTGAGCATGGGTGCGGTCACCATAAAAATCACCAACAATACCAACATCACGTCGATATAAGGCACCACGTTCATTTCCGCAACGGGTTTACGACGATTACGAATACGCGCTCTATGCATAGGGCACCTTAATCCTCTGACGAGTGGACTTTACGGTGCAAGATGGCCTGAAACTCATCTGCAAAAGTATAGTAGCGGGCAATCAGCGTCTCACCACGGGCGGCGTATCTGTTGTAAGCAATTACCGCTGGAATCGCCGCAAACAAACCAATTGCTGTAGCAATCAACGCCTCAGCAATACCTGGTGCCACAGTGGCTAAGGTGGCTTGCTGCACCTGCGCCAGACCGCGGAACGAGTTCATGATGCCCCACACCGTACCAAACAAACCAATGTAGGGGCTGGTTGAACCCACTGTGGCTAAAAAAGGCAAACCTTGCTCAAGTTTTTCTTCTTCATGGGAGATGGCCACCCGCATGGAGCGCGCCACCCCGTCCATAATTGACCCTGGGTCGGTGCCGGGGCGCTGACTTAAGCGGGAAAACTCTTTAAATCCGGCACGAAAAATATGTTCCACGCCGGCATCAGGATCGGGATTGCTATTGACTTCACGGTACAGTCTGGACAAGTCCACACCGGACCAAAACCGATCTTCAAAAATAGTTAAACTGTTGCGCGCGGCACGTAATAACTTGCCTCGTTGAAAGATCAACACCCAGGACATTATTGAAGCGCCCACTAAAATCAACATCACCAACTGCACCACTAAACTGGCGTTGACGATTAAGCTCCACATTGACATTTGATCAACGGCATGTGCTCCCACAGTTACTCTCCTGCTAAGTCCTGCACATCGGCATTAAAGGCCGCATATAAGGGTTCGGGAATGGCCCGAGGTTTAAAGGTGTCGGCTCGTACGCAAGCCACAACAAAATGCCCTTCACAGAGCAGTTCATCATCACTGACACGACGTACTTGCTGGTAAAATTTCAAACTGGCTCGTTTCAATTCTTGCACTGCGACGCTCACCACCAGCTGGTCGTCTAAACGCGCCGGTGCGTGATAGCGTGCCTGTGCGGAATGCACTACAAATAATAGATTCTCGCTGGCCATTTGCGCTTGTGAAAAGCCCAAATGACGTAAGCGCTCAGTGCGTGCACGCTCCATGAATTTCAGATAATTCACATAATAAACGATACCACCGGCGTCAGTATCCTCGTAATAGACACGACAAGGAAAACTAAAACCCGACGCTGCTGTTATTGCGCCCATACTTTAATGCCACCTTAGATAATTGCCAATCAAATAACTGGGTATATTTTTACAGCTCATCAGAGTCGTCCTGCAACAAGGCTGGGTCTTGTAAGCGCTCGGGCAAATTCAAGCCAAAATGCAAATACGCATGTCGCGTCACCACCCGCCCACGGGGGGTGCGCATCATAAAACCTTGTTGAATCAAATAGGGTTCCAACACATCTTCAATGGTGTGCCGCTCTTCGCTAATCGCCGCTGCTAAACTGTCGATGCCCACCGGGCCGCCATCAAACTTTTCAATCATCGCCAACAATAAACGGCGATCCTGATGGTCAAAACCGTGCTCATCCACATCCAGTAAATTTAGCGCTTGATTGGCAATCGCCTGAGTGATTTCACCGGTACCGCGCACTTGAGCAAAATCACGCACGCGGCGCAATAAACGGTTGGCAATGCGTGGCGTGCCCCGTGCACGGCGGGCAATTTCATAGGCACCTTGTTGCTCAATGGGCATATTTAAAATACCCCCTGAGCGGGTCACGATGGTGGTTAAATCCGTATGATTATAAAACTCTAAGCGCTGCACAATGCCAAAACGATCACGCAGCGGATTGGTTAACATCCCTGCCCGTGTGGTTGCGCCTACTAATGTAAAAGGGGGTAAATCTAATTTAATGGAGCGTGCTGCAGGGCCTTCGCCGATCATAATATCCAGCTGAAAATCTTCCATGGCGGGGTACAACACTTCTTCAACGATGGGCGGTAAGCGGTGAATTTCATCAATAAACAGCACATCACCTTCTTCTAAATTGGTCAACAGCGCGGCCAAATCCCCTGGGCGCTCCAAAACAGGCCCTGAGGTGCTTTTTAAGGACACATTCATTTCTTGGGCGATGATATTGGCCAAAGTGGTTTTACCCAAACCCGGTGGACCAAAAATTAAGGTGTGGTCGAGGGCTTCCTCACGGTTACGCGCAGCTTCAATAAATAAAGTCATTTGCTCACGCACACTGGGCTGGCCAATGTACTCGGCCAAATTCAGCGGGCGAATGGCGCGGTCAATGTGCTCTTCACGCTCACGTGGTGTAGCGTCAATTAAGCGGTCTGCTTCAATCATAAACTGCAGTTATCCCAAACGATGTGTTTCATTGTTACGCCATACCTTTAAGTGAGCGACGGATCAGCTCTTCACTGCTTAAGCCGGCTTCTTGCACCGCATTCACCGCACGACTGGCTTCGGCAGGTTTAAAGCCTAAACCAATCAAGGCATCGACCGCATCTTGCTCCGCACTCTGATCGCTTGTGACCGTGGAATCACCAACAGGTTCCATATTGAGCTGCCCTGCACCGGCAGAACTTTCCCAGTTTTTAACCCGGTCTTTCAACTCCACCAGAAGACGGTCAGCGGTCTTCTTACCCACTCCCGGTACTTTCATTAAACGTTTAGTGTCTTTAGCTTGCACGCACTGAATCAGTTCATCGACGTTTAAGCCTGACATCAGCGCCAGCGCCAGCTTCGGCCCCACACCATTTAAACGAATTAACTCACGAAACATGGTGCGGTCACGCTTGGCGTAAAACCCATACAACAGCTGCGCATCCTCACGCACCACTAAATGGGTATACAACTGCAGAGGCTCACCGGCGGCAGGCAGCTGATATAAAGTGGTCATCGGCACCTCTAATTCATAACCGACGCCATTCACTTCGAGTAATACATGGGGTGGCTGTTTTTCCAGCAAAGTACCCCGCAAAAATCCAATCACAGTCTGTCCTTTTAGTATTAAGTGCTCGCAACAGTTCGCTTTAACCATCGCGCAGATAACTGGCATTATATACAGCAAGCGCAAAGCAATACTAGAAGCAGCCAGCAACCCAGCGTATATCGGGAAAACTAGGACGCTGATGCAGTATTTCAATAGGCTTAGCAAACACCTGGGTACACTTTAAGCCACTAGGCAAGCGGCTGAGCTTAACTTACTCTGTAGTTTGACCCGTCAGCCATATGAGGAACCACCCATGTTTAAGCGCCCAATGCTAGCCATCACCCTTGGTATGTTAACCGTTTTCAGCGCCCTATCTTACGCCAACGACCAGCAAAAAATGATGGAAGGCATGCTGCAGTTCCAACGCTGTTTTGCGGAGAATATTAATGAGCAAGATTTAGATATTATGTCTAAAAAAAGCGAGAAAATGGCTGAACAAATTGAGCAGCTTTGCCAAACAGGCAAGCGCCAAGAAGCTCAAGATAGCGCCATCAAGTTTACTCAACAAATGCTAGACGACCCCACTTTTAAAGCCATGCAAGCCTGCGTTGCCCAAGTGGAAACCGCCTTCCCAGGCATGCCCGATCTGGAAAGTGAGTTCAGCTTAGAAGAGTTGGAAAAAACCCATATTTGTGATGAGCTGTGAGTTGCGGCCATTGCGCATTCGCGGTCATAAACCGCCCCAACAAATATGCACCGTACCACCTGTAGGAGCCGGCCATGCCGGCGAATAGACTTTCGTATCATCGCGGGCATGACCCGCCCCTACAGTGCTGTGTCGATGCTGCGGCCATTGCGCATTCGCGGTCATGAACCGCCCCAACAAATATGCACCGTACCACCTGTAGGAGCCGGCCATGCCGGCGAATAGACTTTCGTACCATCGCGGGTATGACCCGCCCCTACAGTGCTGTGTCGATGCTGCGGCCATTGCGCATTCGCGGTTATGGACAGCCCCAACAAGCATGTATCGCGCACCTGTAGAAGCCGCCCATACCTTAACGCATGCTCTTAGAAGGTATAGCTGGCAAACACATTGACACTGCGTTTGGCACCATACAACTGCTCATCAATGGGACGATAGGTTTTATCGGTTAAGTTATTTAATTCAATGCCAAAGCTGTTGCTGCCTTTGGTCGTCATGCTTAAGCGCAGGTTTAACGTGGCATAGCCATCTGCCTGGTAGGTTTCATTGGTTGGCTTTTCGCTTATATTTTTTGCTGATGTCGCACCTTGCACAAAGAGATCGGCCTCACGCTGCCAAGTATTCCAGTGGCTGGTGTGTTTTAAGCCAACTCTGGCAAATACGCTGGGCACACCGCTGTCATAACCCTTATAGCTAACGTCACTGTCAGGTTTGGTGATCGTGATTTTGCGACGCATAAGAGTGGCTGTGGTGTATGGCTTAAAGTTATTGTTTTGAAAGCTTTTCTCTGCCAATAACTCAATACCGTAACTTTTGGCCTTATCAGCATTTCGATAATATCGACGATCATCGCTTGGGTTTATTGTAATTGCATCAATGTAGTCTTTGGAGCGGCTATAAAATAGCGTGGCATCCAAGAGCCACTGGTTGGTGTCGTAGCGAGCGCCCAATTCAAACGTGGTTGACTTTTCAGGTTTCAAGTCTGCATAACCTACTTTATCACCGCCACCTGCGTTAGTTGTCAGAAACAATTGAGTGAGTGTTGGGTACACATACCCTTGGGAGAGGTTAGTGCGTAATACTAGCTCATCGCTGGCTTGCCACACTAAACTCATTGCGCCTACAGTGTGATTATCAGAGCTGTTATTACGAGACTTCGGAACATTATCCTTAAATGATTTTTTATGCTTGGCTGTTACATAATAATGACGGGCACCAAAACTGGCAGTTAAATCCTCAGCTAGGGGCATTGTGTGCTGAGCAAAAACAGATGTGGTATCAATGCTGGCATCGTCATAGCTCCGCTCATTAAACCTCTCAAAAGGAGGGAACGGTGGGGCTTTTTTTGGCCTTATCCCCCAAGAATGCTTACTGGTTTTCAGTCGATCCTGCTCATACTCCAAACCCATTACAGTGTTGTGCCTATCGAATAATGACAACTCAGCCTGCGTATTCAAACCATAGGTGATTTGCTCATCATCAGAGAGAGATTTAATATTAAGCAGGGCAAACGGATAGGCATGGTTCCTGAAATCACGGTCAATCGTTTGCCGATACACATCAACCTTGAGCTTATCCAGGGTTTCAGTCAGCTGCTCACCTTCATAAAACAAGCCCACTTTATTGAGTTCACGCTTTGGCAGGTCGGTTGTAAAGCCATCCTGATCCCAATACATCTTGGCTGCCACATCATAGCGCTGCGCTTTTGCTGCAAAGTAATGCTTACCTGCCCTATAGCCCAAGTGCGCCGAAATATTGCTGTCATCAGTAGAAGAAGGTTTTAAGCGACCTTTAGGCGCTGCACGGTCATTCAACTCAGAACGTGACACCCCTAAACGGTAATCAAAACCTGCTTGACTACCGGATAATGCAGTGGATGCGCGGTAGCCTTTGGTGGCGGAAAAATACCCAGCCTGGGTGCTAATCTCTAGTGGCTTGTCGGCACCTTTTTTGGTGACAATATTCACCACACCACCAATGGCACGGCCACCAGACACCACTGAAGAAGAACCGCGCAGCACTTCAATGCGTTCAATAGAGGCCGGATCAATCAGCAGCGGCTGGCCATGATCAGTGTGATCAGTAAGTTTTTGCCCATCAATAAAAATAGCGACACGGGTCGAGTTTTCACCCCGTATAGAGATACGTTCAAGCCCATCTTCAACAACCTGCACCCCCGGCACATTACGCAGGTAACTGGCCACTGACTGCCCAGAACTTTTATTTAAAGTCTCGCGATCAATCACGGTGACTGACGCAGGGTTGGTAAACACCTCGGTTTCCTGCCCCTGCCCTAACACCGTCATTTGATCCAATTGATACACCTGACTGTGCGCTGTACCTGCCGCAACCAGTAGTGCATTACCTAAAGCCAAACTGGCCCATAACTTAGATGATTTAAATGGCATACTTCCCCGCCCGCAAAAAGATAAACAGCCTGCAGAGCTGTAACACCCCCTAACGAGCAAGGCGCAAGCACTGCATCAGTTAAAACTTATTTGCATAGTACGCACACTCAATCCAGCATAAACATGACTCTAAACAAGGTTTATAAATATTATCTTTATAGGAAACCCGCAGTACACCTAACGAGCGCCACACACATTACTGCACTCGCTGTCATGGGTTGCGCTTAACTGCAGTTCTGCACAAATCACTCGACAGCAGCACTCGCCGATGCTGCTCTATTACACAGTTTGCTTTAGTCACAAACCCTCCTCCTTGAAATTCATGCAGCCCACAATGCAAAACGCCCCGCTGTTTAGGCGAGGCGTTTTAAAGTGTTGCGTTTACAGCCGGTTAAGCTGTTACATTGCAGCGCGGAAGATCGCCGCCACTTCTTTGTCATTCAAACGACGGGGGTTGGTTAGCGCACACACATCTTGCTGGGCATGCTTAACCATGGTTTCGATGTCTTCGTCCTTAACACCCAGCTCACTTAAAGTGCTCGGAATGCCAACATCTTCTGACAGGCAACGAATTGCCACCACAGCCATTTCAGCAGCTTCGCGCACTGGCAGGCCGTAGATATTTTCACCCAGCGCTTCAGCAATATCCGCATAACGCTCTTGGGCAACCATCAAGTTGGCCTCGCACACATGGGGTAACAACAAGGCATTGCACACACCGTGCGGCAAATCATACATACCGCCCAACTGGTGCGACATGGCATGCACATGGCCCAAGCCTGCGTTATTAAACGCCATACCTGCTAGATACTGCGCATACGCCATACGGTCACGGGCTTCCAAGTCATCGCCACGGCCCACAGCCACACGCAAATACTGGGAAATCAAGCGCATGGCCTGCAAAGCAACCGCATCAGTTACAGGATTTGCATCTGTAGAAACATAGGCCTCAATGGCGTGGGTCAAAGCATCCATACCTGTTGCAGCAGTCAAGGACGGCGGCATATTGATCATCAGCTCTGGATCATTAATAGCCAGGTCTGGGGTCACGCGCCAGTCAACAATGGCCATTTTCACGTGGTTGGAAGTATTGGTAATAATGGTAAAGCGGGTTAACTCACTGGCGGTACCCGCTGTGGTATTAATGGCGACATAAGGCGGTAATGCCTTTTTCGACATATCTAAGCCTTCATAGTCGGCAATCTCGCCACCGTTGGACACCAGTAAACCTACCGCTTTACAGCAGTCATGGGCACTACCGCCACCCAAAGAAATCAGCATATCGCACTGATTGTTTTGATAGGCCTTAACGCCGGCTACAACGTTATCATCTGTGGGGTTAGGAATGGTTTCGTCGAACACTGCATACTGAATATCTGCTTTATCTAGCAGATCAGTGACTTGTTTGGTATAGCCCAGTTCAGTCATTCCTTTGTCGGTCACAATCAGCGGCTTAGCACCACCCAGTGAAGTGACGCGATCTGCCAGCTCGGACAATACGCCCGCACCGAACAAAGAAACGCTTGGCATAAAGAAACTTGCATTGTTACTCATCTATAAACCCTCTTATTGAGCCATAGCAACCGCTTCTGTCGCTGACAGGCTGGATAGACACGTCCAGTATAGCCTAGATGACTATAAAGTCAGTTGACCCTGCTCAATAAACCTGCCTAAAGCATGAAAGCCGTCAGCTGCAAATAAAAACCACTGTAATGCCGCATGTATCCACTTCAATATTTGAAAATACCCTGCAGCCGCCTCACCACCACACAAACTGTTACCCAATGCGCAGCACAGTGTGGCATTTGGTAACACGCCGACAAAAAAGTCCTCCAGAAAAGTCCTTAGAAAACCCTTTAAAACCATAAGCTATTGATTTACAAGGAGCTTTATAAAGCTGGCACAGCTTCTGCATTACTTACAAATACAATAATAAGAAAACACACTTAAATAATAAAAATAAGACGTAACGGCTCCAGCACAATAAAAACAACAGCACAGGAGACGCAGCTAACTGATTACTTTGCTGAAGGCAGTGAAAAGCGACAGTTGAACCGAGAATAACAAAACTGCGAACAACGCAGCACCCGCATCAACTGAAAACAATAAAAACAAAATAATAAAAATAAAACAACGGCAATCACACCAGCATTCAAAGCAATCCGTTAACTCTTACAGCTTAATTGTGAGCTGTACCCTAAAAACGCAGGCAGATAAAAAAAACAAAAATGCCAAGAATAATAAAAACAACGCATCCATGAGTTACGGGGGAACCTTGCTTCCCCCGTAATTTCATCTGACCCACAGCATACGAGCCAATCCAACAACTGCCTTTATATACCTGTAAAACACTTTACTCGTTCACCTCTCCCACCAGCGATGCTAGAATAGCCGCATCATGACGTGTCATTCACCCTATAATTCTTTTCGTTACATCGCACCGGCCGCACTGCACTCTTTGCCGCTGGCTTTGTTGCGCGCAGCGTTTATGAATTTATTTTTTATCGCGAGTCGTCAACAGGCCCAGCTATGCTGAAAAAGCTCTTTAATCCTTTTCGTAAAACACGCCAAGCACACCAATCAACCCAACCCACAATACTCAGCGCTCACGAGCACCAGCTTAGCAGTGCAAACTTCAGCCGTAACTCAGCCAATGTGGCGGTACGTCTACAGCAGGCTGGTTTTCAGGCCTACCTGGTGGGTGGTTGTGTACGCGATTCGTTAATTAACATTACTCCCAAAGATTTTGACGTGGCCACCAATGCCACGCCTGAGCAAGTGCGCCAAGAGTTTCGCAACTCTCGAATTATAGGCCGGCGCTTTCGATTGGCTCATGTGCATTTTGGTCGAGAAATCATTGAAGTGGCCACCTTTCGCAGTGACCATGCACATATTGATGGCAGCAATAACAACGACCGCTCGGCCCATGATGCCAGTGGCCGTATTTTGCGTGACAATGTGTACGGCAGCATGGAAGACGATGCCCAACGCCGCGACTTCACCATGAACGCGCTGTATTTTGATGTGAGCAGCGAACAGATTTATGACTACAGCACCGGTTTTGCTGATATTCAACGCCGCTTAATCCGCTTAATTGGTGACCCAGAACAGCGCTACTCGGAAGACCCTGTACGCATGCTGCGCGCCATTCGCTTTGCCGCCAAGCTGGATTT
>Ga0079226_10002095_pt1 | contig 15321 bp, 12 predicted proteins | sample Poulit2014_FD_76345 | JGI IMG/M metagenome (GOLD analysis project Ga0079226, IMG submission 76345) | Agricultural soil microbial communities from Georgia to study Nitrogen management - Poultry litter 2014 | ecosystem: Environmental > Terrestrial > Soil > Agricultural land | place: USA: Georgia... | reverse complement strand
TGATCACATACTTTACCTATAGATTTAATTTCTTCTAAAAATTCTCTCGTAATAATTCTAGGTTCTATAGAACTTAATCTAATTCGTTCAATACTGTCTATTTTTGCAACAGTTCTTATCGCATCAATTAGTCCTATATTTTCATCCATATCTAAACCATAAGAGGCAACATGAATACCTGTTAAAACTATTTCTTTATATCCTGCATCTCCTAATCTATTAGCTTCTCTGTATATACTATCTAAGGATCTGGATCTTATTCTTCCTCTAGCAAATGGAATTATACAATAGGAACAAAATTGATTACATCCATCCTGTATTTTTATATAAGCTCTAGTCATACCCTCTTGATTATTTATAGACAATTCTTCAAAATCTTTAGATACATCGTCTTTTACAGTATTTATCTTTTTATTAGAACTATAAACTTCTTCACAAAGCTTAACTATATCTTTTTTATTATCTGTTCCTATAACTATATCTACACCATCTAGGTTTTCTACTTCTTCAGGACTAGTTTGAGAATAACATCCTACAACGGCTATAATAGCCTGTGGGTTTATATGTCTTGCCCTTGAAATATACTGTCTAGATTTTCTGGCACTTAAATTAGTAACAGTACATGTATTTATTATAAATATATCTGCATTTTCTTCAGTATTTGTTACTTCATAACCTTTTTCTTCAAATAACTCCATCATTGCTTCAGTTTCATATTGATTAACTTTACAACCTAAAGTTAAAAAACTTACTTTTTTCATAAAATCACCTTAGCCTATATCGCCTAGTTCATATTGCAGTATGGAAGTTAACATTATAGGTGCAGTTTCCGTTCTTAAAATTCTAGGCCCCAAAGATATTTCATATACTCCTAAAGACTTTAAATAATCTACTTCATAGTCTTCCCATCCACCTTCAGGTCCAATAAATATATTAATATTTTTATGATTTATATCTCTTAATAATTCCTTCAATTTTAAAGATTCGAATTCTTTATTTTCATAGGCAATTAAATTAATAGAATCCTCTAACATTTCTTTATTTATGTCTTTAAAATCTAATAAATCACTTATTATCGGTATATTTTTTCTTTTAGATTGTTTAGCTGCTTCTAATGCTATTCTTTCATATCTTTCTTTTCTATTTTTAAATTTATTTTTATCTATTTTTACAATAACCCTATTTGTAACTATAGGTATAATCTCGCTTATACCTAATTCTGTACATTTCTGTACTATTAAATCCATCTTGCTACCCTTAGCAAGACCTTGATATAAATTAATATTAATCTCTGGTTTTTTTACCGCTGATTTTTTTTCTAATATTTCACAAACTATATTGTCTTCATTTATTTCTTTTATATTACATAAAAAAACTTCTTCTTCAATAACTATATTTATATTAGTATTTTTCTTTAATCTCAATACATTAGCTATGTGATGATAATCACTATCGTTAATTATAATATTATTATCATATATATCAGTTACTTCTTTAAAAAAACTATGCATTTCTATTCCTCACTATAAGAGTTACCCAGTCATTCTTTTCTAATATATCAGTAATTTCAAAATTATTATCATTTAATATTTCAATTAAATCTTGTTTTTTATCTTTAATAATTCCAGAAGCTATAAATACTCCTTCTTTATTTAATAAATTATTTAAATTAGGAACTAAGTCAACTATTATATGATATAAAATATTAGCAACAATAACATCAGCCTTCATATCTTTTGATATTTTATCATCTAAATTTCCAAGAATCGGTGTAACAATATCATCAACATCATTTAATATAATATTTTTATTAGCCGCTTCTATACATAACTCATCTATATCTACTGCTAATATTTTTTTAGCGCCAAACTTAGCTGCTGCTATAGATAAAATTCCAGAACCAGTTCCTATATCATATAAAATTTTATTTTTTAATTCTAATTTTTCTAAAGCTAATAAACTTAAACTTGTAGTTTCATGAGAGCCTGTTCCAAAAGCCATACCTGGATCAATATTTATAACAATTTCATCATCTTTTGTTTTATATTTTTTCCATATAGGATTTATTATTATGCTTTCTCCTATTTTAATAGTATCATAATGTTTTTTCCATTCTTTTGACCAGTCTTCATCTTCGATTAGTTTATCATAGTTAAATTCTAAAAAGCGATTATTCTCTTTTGATATTTCTTTTAAAACACCTTCTAATTTAGATATATTTGATTTAGCATCATTATTATTTTCTAAAAATGTTTTTATTTCTATATCCTCTGATTCATAACACATTGAAGAATCCATTATAACCCATTCCGGCTTATTTTCATAACTAGAATTTATAACATCTGAATCTTTTATCTCTACTGCTGTAATTGGCAATTCATATAGATAATTAGAAACTATATCTTCTAAACTTCTATGACAAATAATATTTAATTCTATCCATTTTTTCTCCATATTATTCAAACATATCCTTTATTTTTTCAAATATATTTTTCTTGCTTTTTTTATTACTCTTCTTAAATTGCTCTTTAGATTGTTTTGAAAATTCTTCTAATAATTCTTTTTGTTCGTCTGTAAGTTTTTTAGGTACAACTACATGGACATCAAAGTAAATATCGCCTTTTCTTTTTCCGTGTATTTCTACTATACCTTCATTTTCTAATTTAAATCTTGTTCCTGTTTGTGTTCCTGATGGTAAATCAAATTCTTTTATGCCATCAAGTGTTGGTACTTCTATAGTAGCTCCTAATGCGGCTTGAGTAAATGTAATAGGTAATTTATAATATATATCTCTTCCGTGACGTTGGAAGAAGTCATGTTCTTTTACTTGTACTATTATATATAAATCTCCACTAGCTCCACCATCTAAGCCGTCATTACCTTGAGATTTTAAACTAATTACTGAGCCATTGTCAACCCCTGCAGGTATTTGTATTTTTATTTTCTTATTCTTTCTTACAAGTCCTTTACCTTTACATGTAGTACATTTTTCTTCTATAACTTCTCCTGTACCATTACATTCGTCGCAAGTAGCAGTTCTTATAAAAGTACCAAAACCTGATTGTTGTGTATATTGTATCTGTCCACTTCCATGACATTTAGGACAAGTTTTTTTCTTAGTTCCAGGTTTTGCCCCTGTACCATCACAAGTTTTACATTTTTCTAATTTTGAATAGCTTATTTCTTTTTCTACACCAAAAACAGCCTCTTCAAAATCTATAGTAATATATTCTTCTAAGTCAGAACCTCTTTTAGGCCCTTTTGTTCTAGAATTTCTTTGAGAAAATCCACCACCGAATATATCAAATATATCTCCAAATATGTCTCCCAAGTCCATTCCAAAGCCACCACTGCCCATACCACCATTTTCAAATGCAGCGCTTCCGTATCTATCGTATTGCTCTCTTTTAGTATCATCGCTTAATATTTCATAAGCTAAGTTAATTTCTTTAAATTTTTCTGCTGATTCTTCATCATTAGGATTTAAATCAGGATGATATTTTTTTGCTAATTTTCTATATGCTTTTTTTAAATCAGCCTTAGAACTATTTCTATCAACTTCTAAAACTTCATACAAATCTCTCATTTTACACCAACCCTTATTATTACTCACTTAATTATTCTACTAGATAATCATATTTTTTCAAGCATTATATAACATAAACAAAGGCTCAAAGCATATGCAATGAGCCTTTGTTTTTTAGATAAAGTTATATTATTTATCTTCTTCTTCATCTACAACTTCATAATCAGCGTCTACAACATCATCATCTGCATTTTCACTACCTGCTGCTTCTCCTGGTTGTGAATATAGCTTTTCTGACATTTTATAAAGTGATTGAGTTAAATCATCTGTTTTTGTTTTTATATCTTCTATATTATCTGATTCTAAAGCTTTTTTAAGTTCTTCTATTTTTTCTTCTACTGGAGCTTTTTCATCTTGTGTTACTTTATCTCCTAAGTCAGTAATAGTTTTTTCTGTTTGATATATAATTGACTCAGCATTATTTTTGGCTTCAATAGCTTCTTTACGTTTTTTATCTTCTTCTGCAAATCTTTCAGCTTCATCAACTTTTTGTTTTATTTCATCGTCTGACATTTTTGTAGATCCTGAAATTGTCATATTTTGTTCTTTTCCTGAACCTAAGTCTTTTGCAGATACATTTACTATACCGTTAGCATCTATATCGAATGTTACTTCTATTTGTGGTACTCCTCTTCTTTGTGGTGGAATGTCAGATAATGTAAATTTACCTAGTAAGTTATTATCTGCTGCCATTTCACGTTCACCTTGAAGTACTACGATTTCTACTGAAGTTTGTCCATCTGCTGCTGTTGTAAATATTTGACTTTTCTTAGTAGGTATTGTTGTATTTCTTTCTATAAGTTTAGTACATACTCCACCTAAAGTTTCTATACCTAATGATAGAGGTGTTACATCTAGTAATAATAAGTCTTTAACTTCACCTGTTAATACTCCACCTTGTAAAGCTGCTCCTAAAGCAACACATTCATCTGGGTTTATATCTTTTTGTGGTTCTTTACCTATTAATTTTTTAACTGCTTCTTGTACAGCTGGAATTCTTGTTGATCCACCTACTAATAAAACTTTTTCAATTTCGTTAGGGCTTAGTCCTGCATCATTTAAAGCTTCTCTAACTGGAATCATTGTTTCGTCTACTAAGCCTGAAGTTAATTCTTCAAATTTAGCTCTCTTAACATCCATGTTTAAATGCGCTGGTACGCCATTAATTGCTGTTATAAATGGTAAGTTAATATTTGTAGTAGTTGTTGTTGAAAGTTCTTTTTTAGCTTTTTCAGCAGCATCTAAAAGTCTTTGTAATGAAGTAGGGTCTTTTCTTAAATCTACTCCGTTTTCTTTCATAAATTCATCAGCTAGGTAGTTCATAAGTTTATTATCAAAGTCATCTCCACCTAGTTTGTTATTACCTCTTGTAGCTAATACTTCAAATACTCCATCTCCAACTTCAAGAATGGAAACATCAAAAGTACCTCCACCTAAGTCGAATACCATTATTTTATGTTGATCTGTTTCTTTATCTACACCATATGCTAAAGCTGCTGCAGTTGGTTCGTTTATAATTCTCTTTACATTTAATCCAGCTATTTTTCCTGCATCTTTTGTAGCTTGTCTTTGGCTATCTGTAAAGTAAGCTGGAACTGTAATTACTGCTTCTGTTACAGCTTCTCCTAAATAAGCTTCTACATCTGATTTTAATTTTTGTAAAATCATAGCAGAAATTTCTTCTGGAGTATATTTTTTACCATCAATTTCTACTGTATAATCTGTACCCATTTCTCTTTTAATGGATGAAATTGTTCTGTTTGGATTAGTTATAGCTTGTCTTTTAGCTGTTTCTCCTACTAATCTTTCACCATCTTTTGTAAATGCTACTACTGATGGAGTTGTTCTAGCACCTTCAGCGTTAGGGATTATTACAGCTTCCCCACCTTTCATAACAGCTACAGCTGAGTTTGTAGTACCTAAGTCTATTCCTATAATTTTACTCATTTTATATTCCCCCTATATCTCTTTGATTATTCACTAACTTTTACCATACTTGGTCTAATTACTTTATCGTTTAAAATATATCCTTTTTGGAATGTTTCTATTATATGATTTGACTCTACTTCATCATTGGATTCCATAAGAATTGCATGATGATAATTTGGGTCAAATTCTTTATTATCTGAATCTATTTGTTTTAACCCTTCTTTTTCTAATATATTAAGTAGGTTTTCATGTATTAATGTAATACCATCATAAAAACCATCTTTATTATCAGCATTGTCTAAAGCTCTTTCAATATCATCTATAATTGGCAATAATTTTAAAATCAATCTTTCATTGGCAAGGGCTATAGATTGTGATCTTTCTCTTTCAGTTCTATTTTTATAATTAATAAAATCAGCTTGTAATCTAGATAATGAATTTGTCAATTCTTCTATTTTTGCATCTTTATCATCTTCTACATTATCTTCATCTGACTTAATATCTTCATTGTTTTCTTCTACATTCTCATTTACTTCTTCATCTAGATTATCTTCTAGCAATTCATCCGAACCTAGATTTTCATTGTTTTTAATATTTTCTTCCATAATGATCTCCTTTATTAATAAACTAATTTATTTACAATCCACTATTAGATAAATTATTTATCTTCCACGATAACTTCAACATTGCTTCTATAGTTTTATGATATTCCATTCTTGTAGGTCCAATAATAGCAATTTTCCCATTAGAATGACTATCTAAATAGTAATTAGATATTATTAAAGTATTATCATTAAGCAAATGTTCTTTATTTTCTTCTCCTATATAAACTTGTATATAATCATTGTTCTCTTTTGACAATAACCGTGTTATATTTTTTTCGTTTTCAATAAATCTAATAAAATCTCTAGCTTTTTCTAAATCATTATATTCTGGAAAATCGAATATCTTAGAAATTCCTTCAAAGCTTATATCGTATCTATTATAATTCTCCATTTCTTTTTGTAGAATATAATCTATAGATTTTCGTAGCCTTGAATATTTAGATAGCTTTTGAAAAATCATCTGTCTATTATTATCTATCTCTGTAATATTCTTACCCACTAAAACATTATATAATATAAAGTTTATCTTTTTTAAATCTTCTACTTCTAATTTATTCTCAAAACGAATTACTGAATTATTGACATCTCCTGAATCATATACAGTAATTAGTACATAATCATTATCACCTATAGATAATAACTCTATATGACTTAAAGTTATATCTAATGGTTTTATCATCATAGTTATAACTAAGTAATCTGTAAGAGATGCAAGTACCTTTGCAGAACTTTTGATTATTTTTTCAAAATCTATATATCTATTATTAGTTAATTTTGTAATTGAATTTTGATTTTCAATTATTATATTTTTTTTATATAAGTTTAAAATATTATTTACATAATATCTATAAGCTTTATTCGATGGTATTCTACCTGAAGATACATGAGATTTTGTTAAAAGTCCTAAATCTTCTAAATCACTCATTTCATTTCTAATAGTTGCTGGGCTTACGCCTATTTCATAATTCTTAGAAATGAATCTTGAACCTGCTGGTTCAGCAAAGTTTAAATAACTATCGATGATTGCATATAAGATTTTTTCTTTTCTATCATCTAATATTATTTCATTAAACACAATCTCACCTCTTCTTTAAATTACCATTTTCTTTTCTGTTAGCACTACTTCTATCTGAGTGCTAATATTATTATAAAAGCTATTTTCTAATTTGTCAATACATATTTAAAAATTATTTAATTTTCATGTTGACAAAAAAGTTATTTGAAATATAAAATCCTTTAGAAGTAAATCTAAGTCTATTTATATCTCTTTCTATTAATCCATTATTTATATAAGACTCTATAAGGTCTTTATTGTTAGTATAAAAATCATAATTATATTTTTCTTTAATATAATTTAAGTCTAAACCTTCTTTTAATCTAAGGCGCATAATTATATATTCAAATAGACTATCTTTTTCTGATAATATCTCTTTGCTAGAAATAGGAAATTTGTTTTCTATTATTTCATTTCTATATTTTTTCCAATTAGAGTAATTTACATATCTCGTATCGTTTATATAACCTGCTGCATTTAGACCTATACCTAAATAATTATCACAGTTCCAATACTTTTTATTATGATAGGATTGATGATTTTCTTTAGAAAAATTTGATATTTCATAGTGACACAAACCTATTTTTTCAAGTTCTTTTATTATATATAGATAAAGTTCTCTTTCTAAATCATCTTCCATAGGTTTTATTAAACCTTCTTTATACAATCTATTAAATTTTGTATTTTCTTCTATTATTAAACTATACCAAGATATATGCTCTGGATTTAATAATTTTAAATATTCAATATCATTTTTTATATCTTCAAAGTTTTGATTAGGTAAAGAAAATATTAAATCTAAATTTATATTTTTAAAATTATATTCTCTTAATAAGTCTATATCTTTTATAACATCTTCTTTGGTGTGATTTCTTCCTAAATCTTTAACTAAATTATCATTAAAAGACTGAACTCCTAAAGATATTCTATTTATCCCTATCTTTTTATAAGTCTTTATCTTGTCTTCATCTATTGTCTTTGGATTTCCTTCTATAGTAATTTCTATATCGTCTTTTATATTAAATAAAGAGTATATAACTTTAAAAATTCTCTCTATATATTTACTGTCTACATATGTGGGAGTACCTCCTCCGATATAGATGCTGTCTATTTCAAAGTCTTTCGCTAAATCTCTATACATATAAATCTCTTTTTCTAATAAATCAAAATACTCAGGTATCCTTTTATCTTGATATGGCATAGTAGCAAAATCGCAATAAAAGCATTTATTCATACAAAAAGGTATATGTATATATAAACCTAATTTTTTCATATTATCTCCTTAATTAAAAAAAGTCTATAACATATGTTATAGACTCTTTTATCAATTATCATCATATTTTAATACAGATAAAAATGCATCTTGTGGTACTTCTACAGAACCAACTTGTCTCATACGTTTTTTACCTTTTTTCTGTTTTTCTAATAATTTTCTTTTTCTTGATATATCTCCACCATAACATTTAGCCAATACATCTTTTCTTAAAGCCTTAATAGTTTCTCTCGCTATTATCTTAGATCCTATTGAAGCTTGAATAGGTACAGCAAATTGGTGTCTAGGAATTTCATTTTTAAGTTTTTCTACTATAGTTCTTCCTCTTTCATAAGCTTTTTCTTGATGAACTATTAATGAAAAGGCATCTACTAAATTACCATTTATCAATACATCTAATTTAACAAGTTCAGATCTCTGATATCCTTTTAATTCATAATCTAGTGAAGCATAACCTTTTGTATTTGATTTTAAAGCATCAAAGAAATCATAAATTACTTCGTTTAATGGCAATGTATATACAATATTTACTCTTTTTTCATCTAAATATTGCATATCTTGGAATATCCCTCTCTTATTTTGGCATATATCCATTATAGGGCCGACATAATCTGATGGCGCCATAATATTAGCCTCAACAATAGGTTCTTCCATATATTCAATTTCTGTAACTTCTGGTAAATTACTTGGATTTTGTATTTCTATCATAGTTCCATCTTTTTTCCATACTTTATATATAACAGATGGCGCTGTTGCTATCACATCTAAACCAAATTCTCTATCCAATCTTTCTTGAATTATTTCCATATGTAATAATCCTAAGAAACCACATCTAAATCCAAATCCTAGAGCTGCTGAAGTCTCTGGTTCAAATGTTAATGCTGCATCATTTACTTGAAGTTTTTCAAGAGCTTCTCTTACAGTATTGAAGTCTTCACCTTCAGCTGGATAAATACCACAGTATACCATCGGTGTAACTTGTTTATATCCTGGCAATGGTTTTGGTGTAGGATTATTTGCATCGGTAATTGTATCCCCTACACGAGCATCTTTTACATCTTTTACACTCGCTACAACAAAACCTACATCACCTGCTGCTAATTTATCTACAGTTACACTTTTATTAGCAGTATATCCTACTTCAGTAACTTCAAATTTATTTCCACTGGACATCATCATTATTTCCATTCCAGGTTTTATTACACCATCATATACCCTTATGTAAGCAACTACGCCTTTATAGGAGTCATAATAAGAGTCAAATATTAAAGCTTTTAATGGTGCTTTATCATCTCCCTCTGGAGCTGGAACTTTATTTACTATATCCTCTAATACATCTTCAATATTAATTCCCGCTTTAGCTGATACTGCTGGAACATCTGAAGCATCTAAACCTATAACATTTTCAATTTCATTTTTTGCAAATTCAATATCTGCTGATGGTAAATCTATTTTATTAATTACAGGCAGTATTTCTAAATCTTGATCTAAAGCTAAATAAACATTAGCTAAAGTCTGAGCTTCAACACCTTGGCTGGCATCTACTATTAATATAGCACCTTCGCAAGCAGCCAAACTTCTAGAAACTTCATATGAAAAGTCAACATGTCCAGGTGTATCAATTAAATTAAGCATATAGGTTTCCCCATCATTTGCTTTGTAAAAAAGCTTTATGGCTTTTAACTTAATAGTGATACCTCTTTCTCTTTCCAAATCCATACTATCAAGCACTTGACTTTCCATTTCTCTTTGGCTTAACATACCTGTTTTTTCAATTAATCTATCTGCCAAAGTAGATTTTCCATGGTCTATATGTGCTATTATAGAAAAATTTCTAATATGTTTTTTATCTATTTTATTTAAATTCATTTATTATAACAAAACTCCTTTTCTATAATATTATAATTTTAAACTTTTCCCATTCTTTTAAATGGATGATATCTATAAAAAGCAATTCCTACAATAGAGTCTTTTGAAACTGTGCCAAATTCTCTACTATCTTTACTTTCTCTTGGATATCTATTATCACCCATAACAAAGATTTCATTTTCTTTTACAACCCATTTATTGTTTTCATTAGATGGTTCAGTAACATTGGTACTAACATAATTTTCGTATAGTTCTTGACCATTTAAATAGACAGATTTATTTTTTATTTCAATAGTATCTCCTGGTAAGCCTATAACTCTTTTTATATAATCTTTATTAGGATTATCCGGAGCATGAATTTCAACTATATCGCCTCTGTCTACATTTTTTACCATAAACGAGATTTTATTTACAAAGAGCCTATCATTTTGTAATAATGTAGGGTTCATACTATTTCCCATTACTAATGTTGAACTTAATATAAATGTCTTTATTAACAACGCCACTATTATTGAAACAGCTATTATAACTATCCATTCAATAAAACCTGATTTGCCTCGTTGTTCCTCAGTCAAAACTATCACCCCTATTTTCTTTTACATGTTTTATTATATCATGTAGAATAGTAATTTGCGATATTAAGAAATGTCAAATTAAAATTTTCTATTTTTCTAACTTGATTTTTATTTAATGCTAGTATATAATGTTAATGTTACACATCTAGGAGGTGAAAAAATGGCTAATATTAAATCAGCTATTAAAAGAATAGGCGTTACTAAAAGACAAACTACTGAAAACCAAAGTAGAAAATCTGAAGTTAAAACTTATATAAAAAAATTCGAACAAGCTGTTGAAGCTGGAGAATTAGAAGAAGCTAGAGAATTATTAAAAGTTGTTGATAAAAAATTAAAACAAGCAACTGCTAAAAATGTAATGCATAAAAATGCTGCATCTAGAAAGTTAAGTCACTTAACTAAAAGATTAAATGCTGCTAACTAATAAATAAAAAGAGATAAGATAGTGTATGCGGATCCATTACACTATCTCTTTTTTTGTCTTTTTTATGATTTTTTTACTAATTCATGGAAAAATAAATCCAATACAAGTTCCTGATTATATGGTTTTGATTTAAATGTAGTTTCAACTTCATAACAAAGATGTATATTTCTTCTTAAATCTTTATAGGTCCAAAACCTAATATAATTTAATAATTTTTCATATTCATATCTCGATATCTTCGCCTTTTTTCTTCCATCATTTATAGTATAATTTCTTCTTTTTAACTCTTTAACAAAAAGTAAATTTCTCACTTGTCTTATAATCATATAAAAAATCATAAAAGGCTCCATGCCACCAGCTATTAAACTTTTTTGTAATTTCATAATACTAGAAATATCTCTTCTTCCTACAGCATCCGTCAATTTAAAGATATTATTTTCAAAGCTATTAGCTAATACATCACTGGCATTCTGTATTGTAACCTCATTATTATCTTTAGATATGTCTATAATTTTTATAAGCTCATTATTTATGTCATATAGTGTCTTATCTATATTTTTATCCAAATATCCTGTTCTATCTATTATAAACTTAATTACATTATCACTGGCATTTAAATTATTATCCTTAAATACAGCTAAAATGTATTTTTTTAAATCAATAAAATTTAATTTTTCAATATCTATAACATTGCCTGTTTTCTGTATCTTTTTATAAAATTTACCCTTAAACGCTTTTCCTGAACGCATAACAAAAAATAATAATGTACTTTCAGATATATTGTCAAAATATTTTATTAATTTATCTAAATCATTAGAATGACTAGATACTCCCGTTTTGCTTAAATCTATATTATTGACTATAACGACTCTATATTTACCAAAGAAAGGTAAAGTTTCACAAGAAGAGTGTATTTTCTCATAAATATCTTTTTCACTTTCAATAATATCTAAATTAAAATCCTTAGTAGTATCATCTATATTCAAATCAATGATATGCTCTATTAATTTATCAATAAAATATGGCTCTTCTCCGCTTATCAAGTTTATATTTTTATAATCTTTATTATTAATATATTTTATTGCTTCTTTGTAATTCAAAAACATCTCTCCTTAAACTAACATTATATAAATAAGTATATCCTAAATAGACCATCACCATTAATAAAAATATCCTTATATCAAATAAATCCATGATATTATATTTTCTAATACAAGGTTTAACTATATATCCAAATTTATCAACTAATATAGTAATATTTCCATCTTTATCTGTTCTATATAATTTAATATTACTATTTTTATATCTATCTAAAACATCTTTATCTGGATGACCATATATATTCTTTCTTCCAACAGATATAATAGCATATTTCGGATTAACTTTTTCTATAAACTCCATTGTAGAACTAGTTTTTGAACCATGATGTGGTACACTTAAAATATTCGATTTTATATTATAGTCATTATTTATTAATTTATTTTCATATTCTTTCTCTATATCCCCAGTTAAAAGAATTTTCACTTTATTAATATCCAATTTATAGACAACTGAATTATTATTTCTATTTTCACTATTTATATTATTATTAAAAACATCCATATAAAAATCTCTATATCTTATCTCTTTATATTTAGAAATATCTTTAAATCTCTCTTTTGAAATATTAAATTTATATTCTTTAGAAAACCACTCATAATCTTTAAGTTTTCCATATAACTTAAAACTATATACATCATTTAAATATAGTAAATTTCCACTATGGTCATAATCAAAATGAGTAATAAATATATCATCTATTTTACTTATACCAAGCTTTTTAAAATATTGTATTAAAGTATCATCTTTTTCTCTAAAATATTCTCCACCTGTATCTATTAAAATATTATTATTCAAGCTTCTTATTAAAGTAGCATCACCTTGTCCTATATCTATAAAATTAATAAATACAGGATTTGCAACACAGATTATAATAAAAACAAATAAATTAGATAAAGCCAACACTTTTAAAAATTCTAATTTTTTTCTATATTTAACTTTTCTTAAATTTCTATATTCAAAAATAAGTAAATATAAAATTAAATAATATAAACTTATCTCAAAAATATTTCCAGACCTCACCGTCCATTTTAAAAAAGTTAACTTATTTAATCCTAGAAATATATAGTCTAATAAACCTAATAAAATATTTAATATTAAAAATATCGGTCTATAAAATAATATAAATCTCATCATATAAAAAATTATACTTAAAAAGCCTAGTACAACTACGATTATATAAATTGGCAACATAAATAAAGCTCCAATTATGAAATTAAGTGTAATCTCATTAAAATAAAACGCCGTTAACGGCAACATAAATAAATATATAATTATATTTAATATAATAATCTTTAATATTTTATTCTTCACAAAAATATCTATTTTTTTATTAAATAAAATTATTACAAAAGTAGCTAAATAAGTAAACTGAAAGCCAATACTATATATCTGTAATGGATTAATTAACAGCATAAAAAACATAGATAAAAATAAAGTATTTAAATTATCCCATGGTTTTTTCAAAATTATAGCTATTGTAGTAATAGTAAGCATAAATAATACTCTAAGTATAGATGGCGGAAATCCAAGTATATAAGCATATAAATATATAAAAAACAAAGCTATAACTGTACTATATCTTCTACCTATATTAAAATTTCCTAAAACAAATATAATTAAAGAATATATTAAACCTGCATGTAGACCACTTATAGATAAAATATGACTTATCCCAAAATTTTTATGAAGATTTATTTCATCTTTCGTTAAATAGTTATCATTCAAAAATATAGTTTTTAATAATCTCGCATCTTTATCCTGTAAATTATTATCGAATAAATCATTAATATCATCTTTAAATTTTCTTTTTAATTTTAAGTTTTTTAAATTCGTAGGATTTATTTTTATTTCTTGATTTTCTTTTAAATCAATATAACCATATATTTTTTTACTAGCTAAATAATTCTTATAATTAAACATATTAGGATTTCCATTAGATTTTGGTATATTAAAATTAAAATCCCCTTTTATACAGTCTCCAATATTAATATTATCCGTTTTTGAATAATTTCTTAATAAAATTCTTTTATTGTATTTTTGATTATTTATTTTAGTTTTATATACTATGTAATTGTAATTACCTGAATTATTTAATGTTTTATCCTCTATTATACCTTCCAAATAAATATCTTTATAATCTAAATTATATAAATAAAAATTATCTGATTTACTGCTAATTAATATGCCTATAATAGCACATACTAATAATGGAAAAATTTCTTTATAAGTCAACTTAAATAATTTACTTAACAATAAATAAATTAAACAAAACACAATTATAATTAACGATATTTCCATAAAGTTATACATAAGTATTCCAATTATTAAAGATATTGTCAATGGAATAATCGGTTTGTTTCGCATATTATTACTCCTATAATTATTATCTTATATAATAGTATAGCAAATAATTTTATTAACTACTAATTACTGAGATTTTATGATATTATTATTATGGTGATTAGATGAAAAATATTTATTTGGAATTTCCTTATATAAATGAAATAAATTCTAAAATTTTAAATAGAAAAGAAATCGATAATAAAATTTATTTTAATTTAGATAAAACAATTATATATTATGACGATAAAAATAAAACTTTTAATGATATAGGTTATATTAACAATAAAAAAATTATAGATTATTTAGTCGATGAAGATATTTGGTATTGTATAGATGAAGATATAAAAAATGAAGATGTTGTATTATCTATAGATTGGAACAATAGATATAATTTAATGCAGCAGTACTCTGGCATTTATGTTTTTAAAAATTATCTTAAAAAAATTTATCAAATAAATACTCTAGATTATGTAATTGACGAAAATGGTACTTATTTAGATATAGAGATTTTATATGATGAGTTAGAAAATAATTTTTATAAAATAGATAAGATTTTAGATTT
>Ga0079226_10002094_pt1 | contig 15322 bp, 9 predicted proteins | sample Poulit2014_FD_76345 | JGI IMG/M metagenome (GOLD analysis project Ga0079226, IMG submission 76345) | Agricultural soil microbial communities from Georgia to study Nitrogen management - Poultry litter 2014 | ecosystem: Environmental > Terrestrial > Soil > Agricultural land | place: USA: Georgia... | reverse complement strand
CTTACCCCCTTATTTTCTAGGAAAGTTCCTTACAATAAATTGGACCGTGCCAAGGAAGTCTTATCTCAAGTTGGCCTATCAGATAAATTAGACTCCCTCCCCTCCCAATTATCCGGTGGTCAACAACAGAGAGTTGCAATTGCCCGAGCGATTGTCCATAAACCCAGTTGGTTACTTGCGGACGAACCAACTGGAAATTTGGATACGGAAACAGGGGAACAGATTTTCGATTTATTACAAGAACTAAATGAGCAAGAAGGGTGCGGTGTAATTTTTGTGACCCATGACCCAGTTTTAGCTGCTAAGGCAGGGCGCATCATTACGATGAAGGATGGTCTTGTAGTGTCTGATAAAGCAGGTGTCCCCCAATGATTCGCTTCATTTGGCAAAATTGGTGGCGTCGTAAGGAGCGTTTTATTTTATTAATCCTTGGAGCTTTTATTGTAAGTGCGGGATTAACTTACCTTATTGGTTTATCAGAAACGAATAAGGGAACTATCGTGGACACCCTACAACAAGAGTGGTCTGCCTCCTATGATATAGTCGTCCGCCCCGAGGGAAGCCGAAGTGTTACGGAGGATAAGAATCTCCTCGAACCCAATTATTTAAGTGGTTTGCACGGCGGGATTAGCCTGGAACAATACGAGAGGATTAAAAGCATTCAGGGGGTAGAAATTGCTGCACCCATTGCTATGATTGGTTATGGATTTCATAATGTAAATATAGCAGAGGCTGAGCTATCGGATGCTGGTATTTACCGGAAGACTTCAAGAAGAAGGGTCAATAATGGAGCGGATATCTTGGAGGATGATGTAGTCTCCTATTTTCCCTATGGTGTAGATTGGGATTACTATAATAAATTCGGCTATGGTGCTGGTGCACCTAGTTTAGAAGTAGATGGCTATTCAATACCTCTACTCGCTGGCATTGATCCGATAGAAGAGGCCAAATTAGTCGGACTAGATGAGGCGATTGTATCCTTAGGATCTAGCAGGTATTTTACTGATTCGGATGATATTTATTATAATAAACACGATGATTACTTTGAGATTCCTATTATTGTGAATAACCAAGCCTTTATTGATATAGAAAATATTGTTACCTTTGACCGGATTGACCTACCCATTAGCCGAGAAACGGCGGATGAGGTTATGGAATCGGTAAAGGAAAAAGGAGGATCGACTTATTTAGACAGCTTCGAAGGAGTAAATAGTGAAACCTTTACCTATACAGGTGAGGAGGTTTTCTATCAATTTATTAGTGAAATGACAGGGGTTGATTGGGAGACCGGAGAAATCAAGGAAGATATAAGTGAAGAAGATGAAAATTTAGAAGAAAGCATCATGTATATTCCTTATAAACCGAGCCCGCTCAATTACCAGGCAGTCAGTAGTCCCTTTTCCGACCGGTGGCCCTTTGCCTATCAAGTTGTTCCGATTCAAAATGAAGCTGATTCGATTTTTGAAGGCCAAGAGACCTTTCGTGATCCACAATTACATTTCGAAGAAAATCCTGCTCTAGCCCCAAGGATTAAGGCAAACTGGATTGGCTTTTATGATTCGGGAAATTTAAACATCTCCCTAGATCCAAAAAGTGAGCTGCCTATGGAAACTTATCGACCCGCATCGGCAGAACAGGTTATTGACCATGAAGGTGAACCATTAAATCCACCAAAGTTATTAAAGCCTACAGATGAAGCTTTTGATTTTTTAACGGAACCACCAGGAATGTTAACAACCATTGAAGCAGCGGCAGAAATTCTTGGGGATGAGCCCATATCTGCCATCCGAATTAAAGTTGCTGGTGTTGTAGATATGAGTGATGAAAGTCAGGAGATTTTAGAGGGAATTGCTGGAGAAATCGAAGAGAAAACAGGACTTATAACCGATATTACCGTAGGTTCCTCACCACAATTAGCCCTATCCTACATCCCCGATATAAATGAGGATACCGCCATGGGGTGGTTGCAGCAACCCTGGGTAAATATTGGTTCCTCCATATCGATATTTCGTGAAGTAAAGTTAGGTTTTGCTGGTCTAGTGGCTAGTGTGATTGCTGTCGCTGTAGTTTATGTCTGGTCTTCAGGCATCATCTCCTTGTTAGCGAGAAGGAAGGAGTTTGCCGTACTCTTATCCGTTGGCTGGAGGCCTAGCCAATTAAGTAGGTTATTATTTTTAGAGTCCCTGATCGTGGGGATTTTTGTTGCTATGATTTCGTGGCTGATCCTTGGTCTTGTTTACATGTCTGGTGACACGACCATTCCTCTCTGGCGCTTTTTCTTAACGGGATTCTTCGGTTTTCTTGTTTATATATTAGGGGCAATCCTTCCCTCCATACTTGCCCGTAAGATTTCGCCCTATGAAGCTATGCAAACGGGTGAAATTACAAAAACGAGCAAGCGAATTCTAAAAACAAGGGGACTCATTTCCATGGCCTTTAATAATTATATGGGTAAATGGAAGAGAAGTTTCTTGTCGGTATTTTCCATTTCCCTACCAACGGCCTTACTCGCTTTATTTTTGTATATAACTTTTCGCTTAAAAGGAATTATGTATACGTCCTTGCTGGGTGAATTTATTACCCTAGAAATTGGCCCCATTCATTACGTCGCAATTATTGTTTCCTTAATCATTGCTATCTTAACAACCGCAGAAATTATGTGGCAAAACGTGACTGAAAGACGTGATGAAATTGCCTTATTACAGTCGATTGGTTGGAGGCGGAACCGCGTACGAAAACTGGTTTTGATGGAAGGAATCTTTAGTGGAAGCTTCGCTGCGACCATCGCCTTAATCTTGGCTATCTTAATGATGTGGGGCTTGTATGGAGAATTCCTCGTTGAAGAAATAGGCTTTATCCTGGCAACAGGCCTAATTCCAATTATTATCGGAATCATTGGTGCCATTATACCCGCCGAACGGGCTGCTCGAATGGATCTATACCAAGGAATAAGAGGAAGTATATCTAGTCGAAAGGTCGTTGAAAGAAGACTGAAATGGGGAGTGGCTATAAGCTCTATTTTACTAGTTACTTTATTTATATATACCATGATTCAAGTGGCGCCTAATATAGAAACATCCGTAGATTCTAACCTTGAGCAAAATCATAACCCGACTGATGGTGAGATAGTAACGAAATATAGCGATGTAGACAAAGATGAAGATACAAATAAAGAGGATTATGATGACGAGATAAGAGAAATAGAAGGTTATTTATATGAGGTAAAAGAAGGTGAAAGTGCGGGAGAACCTGATTTATCCTTTATTGCTAATCGAGTAGAGAGTAAGCTCTCTACTACAGAGGCTGGCATGAAAAATATCTCCATTGAATTTATATTTGATATTCATAGTAGCGAAACCCACGAAATGAGACCAAGATTTAATTTTACTATTCTTGTTGATGATGAAGTCTATAAACCTACGGAGGTAGATATATTAGAAAGTGAAGGATTGGAAGAGGATAGATGGCTATACGGAACGCGTGGAGGAATGATGAAAGGGGTCCTTGAATTTGAAGTGCCAGACCAGGTGCAAGCTTTTGAACTACTACTGAAGTCAAAATTTCTCGGCCCTGGAATTTTAGTGAAGTTTGATTAGGAGAAATCATAGTTATATTATAACTTCATATATTGAATAAATTGAGGTGATGTTCTTTTCCTAAAGGTTTGCTTTTCTACAATGGGCAACTTATTTTTTCAATATCTATTAGAGATGGATGTTCAAATGTAGTATCAGTATTGACTTTGTCTGATGAGTAACATTGAGTAGAGTAATAATTCAACTATATATTCTTTTAATAATTATAATTACCCTTACTTTAATAGTGAATGTGAATTGCTATTCCAGTGGTATCTTATCCCCTTAGTAGCTAAGCCGTTCTACATTAAGTTTATATTTATAGGGTATGATAACTCTTTCTGTGTGGTTAGCGAAAACCTTTGATACTATTGATGTATCGAAGGTTTTTTGACTCTTTGACAAATGGTCTTGGGGGGAGGATTAGAGTCGAAACAAAGAGTGTTTTTTGCTTTATAATAGCCCTTAGTTCGAAGTGAAATAAAATACGTTTTTAAAAATTGTGGAAATTACCATATCCATAGGCGACTCGATTGAGTACTTTAATTTTATTTTTGATTCCTTCAATCCGGCCATTATGATAAGGGGATTTCAGGCTGTTTTTAATGTAAGGTAAATGTATGGTGTTCATAGTTAGCTATAAAATGATTTTTTAAAGTAAAACTATCTCGTTAAGTTAAAATATCTATAATATCTCCAGTTTCAGCTTTCACATATTCAAAATCCCTTTTACCTCTTGCATACTTACATTCATTAAAGGATAGGTGTTTTCGCAATAAATGTACTCTTACACTCCTTACAATAAAACCATTGTTTTTCCATCTGTAAATACGTTAGACAGATACCAAACATGGGCAGTTTAATATTCGATGTCTTTGTTCCATTTTTGTAAATCAGATAGTTTTCATTTTATCCCACAGGATTCACAATGAGTAGGGGTATAGGTAAGTTTACCCTGTATAAACTTGGATGTTGATCCTCTATATTGTTTAATCTGTACAGCATTTTCTTCAATTATAATGTTTGTATCTTGTATATCCATCAGATTTTTAATATCATTAGAATAAGACAAGTGATTTTCCTCCCAGAAAAGGTTTTCGTCGACTTGAATTCTACAGGGGAAATCATTTGTTTTCTATTTTTATGAAAAAATAGTGTCAGAGAAATTTTTATTCACCAACACAATGAATGGTAGAGCCTTTTTTGTTTAAAATCATTTCTATCACAGTTTTGCCGATGTTTCTGCCGACAAACCGCTATTGCTTGATGATTTTACATCTTATATTATCATTTGTCAGGATTAAAAAATCGCTTATGAAGGTTAGTAATACTATAGTGTAATTATAGCTTTAGTTTATAAATAACGAGGTGCATGAAATGGTTAAAATGAAGGACTTGGTTGGTAGAAAACTTTCTACTTCTAACCGACTGATTGTAAGGGAAGCTTATAGAAGGGGAGTAGAGTTTGAAATACTGCCTAAAAAAAGATTCCGAATGAAATATGGTAAAAAGAAGTATTTGATTAGATTAGGACTGGTGTCATCAGCTCCAAATACAAGACTTTCAAGAAAATTAACAAAATATAAAAATGCGACGAATAGCATCTTGAGGTCCTCAGGATTTAATGCACCGGAAAATACTACATTCAAAGCTAGTGAAGTTGAAAGAGCCTGGAATTGGGCCAAGGAAATCCTACCTATTGTCATAAAACCAAATGATGGGATCATGGGAAAACTCGTATTTGTTAAGATAGACAATTATGATGAATTTGTAAGCTGTTTTAATCAAGTTGCTGACAAATATGATGAGGTATTAATCGAGCAATTTGTCGAAGGTGAGGAATATCGTTTCTCCTTCGTTAAGGATGAGCTTGTCGGAGTTGCAAAAAGAGTACCTGCAAATGTTGTTGGGGATGGTATAAACAGTGTAGGACAATTAATTGAAATAAAGAATGAAGAACGTAGGAAACGTAAAAATCACATACATAAAAAACTAAAAAAAGATGCAGAAAGCGAAAGGGTTTTAAGCAGGCAAGGATTTTCTTTTGATTATGTACCTGAGAAAAGTGAACTTGTATATCTAAGGAATAATTCAAACGTTTCTACCGGCGGTGATGCAATAGATGTCACGGACTTGATAGATGCATCCATAAAAGATTCGATTACTAGGGCTGTTAAGTCGATACCAGGTTTGAGGGTGTGTGGTGTAGATGTATTAATTGACGGGGATCAATACTCCATTATTGAGATAAATTCTCACGCAATGTTGGCCATGCATACTTATCCTTGGGAAGGTCAATCAATTGATATTGCTTCAAAAGTTGTGGACTTAATGTTCCCAGATACAGTGGAATCGTAATTATTGGATGGCTACTTTTAATCTTTCTTCTGTCGTTAGAAAATAATATAATAGCTATTTTAAAGTCTATCTCAGTTAGGTAGAACTCTTGTATGGGCCAAGCCCTGTCTCTTTAAATACAAGTTACCTAAATCTTTTGTAGAAAGTTTGAGCTGTTTTTTTATTGTGATCTTAGGAGGAAACTTTTAAGTAGTAAAGATATAGACATTTTTCTATTTTTGTTTCATACTGAGAGTAGAGTAAGATTCATAAATAGAAAGGTAGGGATAATCAATGGTAGAAGTTACATTTCAAGGTAATCCAGTAACATTAGTGGGTGACGAAGTTAAAGTAGGTGACAAAGCACCTGACTTTACGGTCTTGTCTAACGAATTAAAAGAGTTTTCTTTAAAGGATTATTCAGGTAAGAAGAAGTTAATAAGCGTTGTCCCGTCTTTAGATACTGGTGTATGTTCCCAGCAGACCAAGCGTTTTAATGAAGCTGTGTCAGAACTGGGAGATATTTCAGTTCTTACAATAAGTATGGATCTACCCTTCGCCCAGGCCCGTTGGTGTGGAGCGGAAGGTGTTGATCAAGTAGATGTCTTATCTGATCATCGACTTGCTAGTTTCGGGGAGAATTATGGTGTACTCATAAAGGAATTACGCCTTTTATCCCGTGCTGTTTTTGTTATTGATGAGGATGATGTCGTAACTTATGTTGAGTATGTTTCTGAAGTTGGCGAGCATCCAGATTATGACACCGTATTAGAACATTTGAAAAAATAGCATAGAAAATTAAATCATAAATATGAAAAAACAGCGGCCCTGCTAGGTGGAAGGTAATTCCAACAAGGGACGCTGTTTTTGATTACTAGTAATTTTTTTATTAAATTTACCTAGAAAATTGCTAAGTCTCGTTCCTGGTTGGACTGTTTAGAATTTTAAAGTAGTTAGCCATTTCATATTTAATGGGTACTGCACTCTTCCTTTCTAAGCCTCCTGCTTTCGCAGAATCATGATGGAAGTAATATATAGGATGATTCCAAATCCGATCAAACATAGGACTCCTGCTAAGGTTGAAACCTGGCTATTACTAAGTTCTTTTGAAAGATTACCATTAACAATTGAGAATGGATCTAGATATGTAAAAGGAACAATGTGTGCAATACTTTTAAAAAGATTATACTGTACAATACTCATATAGAAAATGGCAGATAATATAATCGTTATTCCAATAGATAGTAGATTACTTCGCGTTATAATGGAAAAAAGGAATTGAAACAAGATGACAAAAGCTATTACAAATATAAATAATAAACTAGATTTGATAAGAAATAACCATAAATCCATAAATGCTTGTTCATTATTCTTTTGGATAATCATAGGGAAATTATAGTTTCCTATTCCCTTAAATATACTAGCAAGGACAAAGGATAATAGACTTACAGTAAGTAATATAACCCCTATGGCCATCAATGAGACGAGGAATTTAGCAGTCAGAACCTTGGATTTTTTGATGGGGTGTGCAAATAGAAACTTACTTGTTCCCATTTCATATTCATTTGAAAATAAATCCCCCAGGATAATTAAGAAAATTAAAATTCCCATAAAGCTCATAAAAACCTTTAGGACATTTTTTAAGCTATGAAAGCCGTTTGTTGCATAATCGGGGGCGGAAGGGGGAATATTCCTTTCTAGTAATTCTTGATTTAGGAATAAACGATTTTCAATCATACCTAAGGGTTCTCCACCAAATAAACTCCCACTATCTAAACCTTTTATCGTTCTTTTATCAATTTCAATTTGGGCTTCTAAATAAGTTCTCCAGTCCTCTGTATCAAGGGCAATTAACTGTTTTTTTAGTAAATCCTCTTGTTCGTGGAGGTTCTTTATGACTTTATTTTGTTCTGGATTACCATTATTTTCAGAGAGATCTTCAAGAGATTCCTTAATGGAGGAGATCTCATGATTAATTGTATCGACTTTTCCAGTATGATAAGAGGACTCCATCCATGCATTTGCTCCCATAATTAATAAAGATACAAGTAATATGATAATCATAAACATTATATTTTTCCTTTTTCTGATCATTTTAAGAAACTCAAACTTTATTAAGTTACTCATCTTTATTTGCTCCCATAGATTTCATTATATAGATCTTCTGAATCATGTTCTTTCTTTACAATATCGTTCACGCTAAGATGGTTTTCGTGTAATAAACGAATCACTTGAGGAAAATAACCTTTTTTAATTGTTAAATGAATATCGTTTTTATCTCCCCTTTCAACATGCAAAACCCCTTCAAACTCCCTTAACAAGTAGAGTGCATCCTTGTATTGGGGAATATTCAAGGTATAGTAAGACTGCGGGGCTTCTTGTTTGGAAAGGATTCTGTTCTCTATTAATTCTCCTTCTCGGATAAACAAGATTCGATCCGCGATTCTGTCGACTTCCGATAAAATGTGCGAGGAAAATAGAATAGTGCATCCTTCACTTCGCAATTGGAATATTTTATCTCTAAACAACTTAATGCTAGAAGGGTCTAAGCCACTCATAGGCTCGTCCATTAATAATAATGTCGGCTGGCTAATAATCGCCAGTGCTAGCGAAAGAAACTGCTTCATTCCTTTAGAATAAGTATTAACCTTTCTATCAATATAGCTTGCAATACCTAATTCTTGTACGAGACTATTAATTTCTTGTTTGCTTTTACCTCGGATGTTTGCAATGAAATTTAAATGATCCTTACCTGTTAAGTCTGCATATAAAGTGGAGCTATCCTGCATAAATGAAATTTTCCCCAGTATCGCTATACGATCTTTATGAATATCCAAATTATTTATGGATATACTCCCCTGGTCAAAATTACCTATAGCTGAAATGCAGTTAAAGAGAGTGGTTTTCCCGGCACCATTTGGGCCAACTAAGGCTACAATCTCTTCTTTATCAACTGAGAAACTTACATTATTAATAACTTGTTTTTTACCGTATTTTTTATGAATACCTTGGACCTTTAAAACCATTTTTTACCCCCCTTTGAAATCAGTGTAAATCACTTTCCTATAAGGCCTTCTTACCCATATACATTATATAATGTAATCCCCCCCAATGTAAACGCTTTAATTAGAGTGAATTGTAAATTAATGATAAGAATGGAGGGTTTAATCTCAACTATGAAATCCTATAATCCTATCATCTTGCTAACTACTCTACAATTTACTAAGAAATGATCCGAACTTACTCTCCCTTTATGAGCAAACAAGGTTTTATTATTCTATTAAATGGTATAATTAATAAAATAAGCAGAGAGCAACTAAAGATTCGAGAGAGGGTGGATACATATGAATATCGTCCTTTTAGAAAAAATTGAAAAACAGATGGAAAAGCTTCAATTAAGTAGATCTGATTTAGCCAATAAGTCAGGTGTCCATCTCAGTGAAATTAGTAGAATATTAAATGGGAAACAATCCTTATCTATAAAAAACTTGGATTTATTAACGGAGGCTTTAGCTCTTCCCCAGGGAAGTTTATACGGTGATTATATACAAGAATGTTTTAATGAGAGTGGAACCTTAAATCGAAGGAAGAGTAAGCAGTTCATCCTTCGTTGTGCAAGCATGGACAATGCTTTAATTGATGACTTGCTAGACCTTGTTCTTGAAGAGATGTCGAAAACGATTCGAAATCAAAATTGTATAGTTATTTTTCATGCGGCTGAGCATCTTTTAGAAGGGGAATTAGAAGAGAAGGCCTTAGAACTTTATGGCTTTGTGACAGAAAATATGCCCGATCATTTCTCTAAGGAAGTAGCTATTAGTTATTATCGGAGATTTTATATTCTTCGTTTGACAGACCAAGGAAAGCAGGCTCAAGCACAAATGCTGGAGCATCTGAATTTTATGCCTGAGAAATATCAAGCCCTGTCCTTTGTATGGATTACAGCTACTTCTTATGTCCAAAGAAAATGGGATGAAACCTTACATTATGCCATCAAACTAGAAAAACTAGCGAAAACAAAGGACCATTATGGGATTGCACTTCTTTATCAAAGTTTAGCACTAAATTGTTTGGGCAGTCCTTTAGAAGATATTTTAAAGTTAATTGATCGTTATGAGAAGGTAAATGATTATTACGCAGAAGTAGCGGTAGGGAATCGTTATTGTGCCTATTTAGATTTTGGTGAGTTTCAATATGTTGATGATTACCTGGAGTGGTTGGAGGCAAGGGATGATGTAAGATTTGGTTTGCCAAGGGTGTTAGAAGCATACGTAGGCTTAAAACGGTACAAGGATATCGAGCAGATCCTTAAAAAATATGAGAAGGAAATTCAGGAATGGGAAAGTTATAAGGATCCTTATGATGTACAAATGTATCTACGATTTCGGTATGCCTACTCCATGTATCTTTTTGAAATTGATCGTTATTCTGAGGGGCTAGATGAAGTTCTTGATATTGCCAAACGTTCTAAGGAAATGGGTAATTCTGAAAGGTTTAACCAAGCTCTTCTTATTTACTGGCAGTATAGAGACTATGTTTAGGAAAATCATGAGAAGAAGTTCTTAAATATTTTGTCTACAGAACATTTTGATAAGCTCCCCTAAGTGAATTTTAAAAATTGTATGAAAAATATTGAGTTTGATGGGATTTGTCAATTTATAAAATGTTATCAACTCCCCTTATAATGAAGTTATATAAAAGGAGGAGAGGACAGTTATGCATAAAAAGAGTGGAAAGTTATTTTTGGTATTTGTTCTAATTATGGGGATGATTTTGAATGTGCCCTTGTCGGGCCTAGCCCAAGAAGCACAGGAAGAATCCCCTTCAACGATTGAACAAATTTTAGAAAATGTAACGGTTGAAGAACGACAAGCACTTCGATCCTTACAATTAGAAGAAACTTCAAGTCGGTCTAAGACATCAGCAGAAGCCGGGGATGAAAAAGGTATCGACTATATAAAAATTGAACCTGACGCATTTACGACAGCTATGGAGATTGGGTATAACGGATTAAGGTGGTCTGTTGATTTGATCTTCCAGCTCAAGTCAGAGATGGAAACCTTCGATATCTTTCTTGTAGATATTAGGACGGATGAGGAGATTGGATTTTTAGGAACGATGGATGCAGGAGGAGCTGAACCGGGTAGGGAGTTTATTTCCCGTGGTGTTATGGCGGAAGGGATTTATCATCCATTAACCGGAGATCCAGCCAATCCAATTGCCTATGACATTGCAAGAACGAAGCCTGGTGTACATAAAATCAGACTCGCGGCAAGGGATAAGGATGGTAAAATCTATCAGACGGATGCGCCTGTATTTTACGGGATTAAGCAGCCAGTACTAGAGGCAAATGTAAGAACAGGTATCTATGAATATGCTGAAGGAGATACGATAGTTTCTTTATCTGGTTCTGTCTATGATCCCAATATTGATGTCATGAAGGCGGGGGGGATGGACGTTTCTCAAGCTGATAATAAGGTAGTCTACACAATGCCTAAAGAAAGCCAAGGAATAGGTGGAGGAACAGAGACAGTATCAGTCCCCGTGGATGAAAATGGAGATTACGCTTCAGAATTTAAAATTGATCCTGCTTTTCAACCCTTTAATGTTGAGATGTATGCAGAAAATAAATCTACAGTAAGAAATCATTATGACTATCGATATTTATATTATATTCAAGAAGGAACAACTTACGGTTCCGCTGTAGCCAGTGGTGATAAGTATAGAGCTAATGATGAGGTTACAGTAACCTTGTCTTTGCACAATCTAGAAGAACTAAAGGAAGCAAACTTTAGTTTTACCCAGGTAACAAATCCAATCATGTCTAGTTCCAGTGTAGAATTTGTGGATGTAAAAGCTCATGATTCTATCAAGGATAATCTTGAATTAGATGTAACAGAAGGAGAAACCTTCCCAGGGGTTTCTGAGATAAATATTGTAGCTTCACTTATAAATGAGTATGAAGAGAGTGGCATTTCTGGCGATGAACTCCCATTAGTTGATGTTATTTTTAAAGTAAATGAAGAAGCATCTAACTCGATTGAAAGGTTGTCAGCTTTCAATGTTACTTATACAACAACCCAAGAGCAAGATGAGTCCGTATTTGGAATTGTATTACCTTACATTATTGAGCAAGATCATTCTGAATTAAAGTCTAATGTTCATGCAGAAGGTTTATCTTTTATGAATAATGCTGGACCGAAAAACATGGATTATGAGGCGGCAGGTGCTCGGGCAACGGTATATGGTGAGGAGGGTATTGAATATCCGATTCGTGAATCTATTGCAAGTTCTGGTTACTTCTATGCTAATCTACCATTAACAGACCAAGTTTTTACGACGAAAATTACAGTACCAGGACATTTCACTGTGAATAAGCCCTTCACAATCGGTATTGAAGAGAATGGAGAAATTAAACCCCAATATTATTATGTGAATTACACTAAATCCCCTGGTGGTGATGTCAATCAAGATCATGTCATTGACATCCATGACGCTATTGCCCTTCGGGATCACTGGGGATCTGATGATAGAGATGCAGATATTAATTACGATGGTGTAATCAATGAAGAGGACATGCAGTATATTATCGATAATTATTTAATGACAAATCCATGGTATGAAGAGGAAGCACCCCGCCCAGAGATTGAACACGATGGAACAACCTTAGCAGATATTCTAATAGAAGTTGGTATGGAGGATCAAATTCCTGCTAATCCTGTCATTGAAGTGGATAGTCCAGAGGACGACACAAAAACAGGACAAGAAGAGATTGTCGTTGAAGGTAGCGTTACTGGTGACCATCCCTTTGTAGAAATTAACGGAGAAGAAGTGAATGTTCTTGATGAAAGATTTAGTAAAAAGATTAGTCTAGAAGAGGGGTTAAATGTCATTACCATTGTCGCAACAGACAAATTTGGAAATGAAACAGTTGTTAAACGAAATGTGACTCTCTCTTTTGACCAACCAGATTTGAGGAATATTCTTCCGGATGCAGATCAATATGTTCAAGCCGGAGATAAGGTGGATGTCCGTGTTGAGAGTGATAGTCCTGAAGGTCAAGCTAGCTTTTCTATAAAGTTACCAGCAGAAGGTAAGCAGTCATCAGAGACAGATCATTCAATGGTTGAAACAGAAGCTGGAATTTATGAAGGAAGCTTTACTGTACCAGAACATTTAAGAGTAGATGGTGCCGTTATTGAAATTAGCTTAACAGACGCCCATGGAAATACATCTCTTGTTCAAGCTCCAGGGAAGTTGTATGTATCTTCAGGAGATGAAAAAAGGGTTGACCGTATTTACGGAAAGAGCCGTTACAATACAGCCCTGGAAATCAGTCAAGCTGGCTGGGGTCAAGGGGAGACAGATACAGTTCTTCTATCCCAAGGTTTAGAATTTGCTGATGCCCTAGCAGGATCACCTCTTGCTTATTTATTAGATGCGCCAATTCTACTGACACCAAAGACTTATTTATATGATGGTATTTTAGAGGAGTTAGACCGCTTAGATGCAGAAAAAGTAATTATTCTTGGTGGAAAGCTAGCCATTAGTGAAGAGGTAGAAGAAGAATTAGCAGAAGCGGGATTAGACGTTCAGCGAATTGCAGGTCAAAGCCGTTATGATACTTCAGCCTTGATTGCGGAGGAAGTAGTTAAATTATCGGGTCAAGAAGATCAAGCAGTCGTCGCTAATGGAATACTTTATAATGACGCACTTTCTGTCGCTTCCTATGCAGCTCAGGCAGGTACACCTATTCTCTTAACAAGAGACCATGCCCTACCCGAAGCTACCGAACAGTATCTAGCGGAATTTGGTGTTCAAGAGACCCTCGCAGTAGGTGGAACGGAGGTTATTTCAGAAGAAGTATTATCTGAATTACCAGGAGCGGAAAGAGTAAGAGGCAGTAACCGCTATGCTACTAACATTGCCCTTGCAGAATACTTTAACCTTGATGCAAGTCATGTATACCTAGCAACCGGACAAGATTCAGCCGACGCTCTAACAGGCTCTGTATTAGCTGCAAAAAATAAAAGTGGAATCCTATTAGTGAAAGACGAAGTACCAGAGGTAGTTGCAGAATTCATTGAAGAAAGTTTGATTCATCAAGTAACTGTCTTCGGTGGGAAATTAGCCGTTAGTGATGAGGTCCTGGACCAAATCCTTAAGCTTATCAAGTAATCATTTACCTTTAGCTGGCTGGGACAAAATCACTATGTTCAAATAAAATTGAACAAGCAAAGCGAAAGAAATAACAATCATTTCTTGGGGAAGGGTAAGATTTATCTCGCCGCACGGGCCTGAAAACTAGTATTCGGAAGGCAAAGTAAACACTAAAAACGGCAATCAGTTTTGATTGCCGTTTTTGGATCTTGCCCTTGTACCCAGAGGGTGAAGGATAGGATATTTCTGTAGCGTTTTAATCGCTCTATTCACCTTTTCCAAGCGGCTGAATGAGGAAGATTGGAAGGAGGGAGGAGAGCTCCTCATCTTATTTTTAACCAGTAATTATCATGTTCTCCGATCGGCAATGTATGCTAGGAAGGCTCAGGTTAAAGCGAGTGGTATCGGTGCTCCAGTTGCCCTTTACTTTTACCAACAGCTCTAATCCGGGAATATATCGCCTTCTTAATCAAGTGTAAATACTTTACCGCCACAATTATCCTACTTATTCTAGCTTTTGTCGGCTTATCCTACGCTCCAATTTAATAGATAAAAAAATCACAGAATGAGAATCCAAGGATCTCATTCTGTGATATAGTTTTCTCGAAGAATTCCCATGGTCCAGACATCATGGTACTTCCCATTGATAAAATAATGTTGGATCCATTTACCCTCTTTTTGAAAGCCTACCTTTTCATAAACATAGGCAGCTCTTTCGTTCTCTTCTGCCACGGTTAAATAGACCTTGTGTAAATTCAATTTGAGAAAGGCATAATCTAAAGCCAGTCTAGTAGCCGGGCCAGCATAGCCTTTCCCTTGATGGTTAGGATCAAAGGCAATCCCGAATTCAGCATGCCGATGTCTTCTATCAATACCGAATAAACCTATAAGTCCAATCCTCTCCTCTTCGTCATTGGTTAAAAGGAAGAGGCGAGAAGTAGTTTTCTCTTCTTTTACATATTTTTCAAGTTCATGCTCAGTTTGATAAGGTTCATTATACCAGTAATCTATCACATCTGGGTTATTAAAAAGTGAATGCAAGAAAGGGACATCCTCTAGTTCAATCGCCTTTAATCTTAAGTTTTCTGTCATTATATAACTCCTTTTCCTAAAGTCTTCCTGATTATCTTACTTACTCCACAGATGATCTATATCCACATCATCACGCTTATGCTCTGCTGCTTCAAACATTTTCTTAAGCTCAATGCCTAAAATTTTAGCAGCAATAAAATCAGGGAAGGTTACAATTT
>Ga0079226_10002093_pt1 | contig 15323 bp, 33 predicted proteins | sample Poulit2014_FD_76345 | JGI IMG/M metagenome (GOLD analysis project Ga0079226, IMG submission 76345) | Agricultural soil microbial communities from Georgia to study Nitrogen management - Poultry litter 2014 | ecosystem: Environmental > Terrestrial > Soil > Agricultural land | place: USA: Georgia... | reverse complement strand
CATCTGGATTCTTGGGGTCGATTTCCAGTTGGGTTGAGAAACGGTTAGATACAGTTGCGAGTAAGGGGCGCGCACCAGTGCGGTCTTCTCGACGGTTCCCCAATGCCACAAACATTACGTTATCTGGTAAAGTATTACCATTCTGGATGGTTCTCTCCTGCAATAAGCGCAAAGCGGCAGTCTGAGTAGATGGTGTTGCGTTAGGCAACTCATCTAATAAAATGATGGTTGGTTGTGAACCATCTGGCCACCATTCGGGGGTGGAGAAACGCATTAGCTTTTCATCACCCTCGATATCAGTATATGGAATACCACCCACTTCGGATGCCTCCATTGTACATAACCGTAAGTCAATTAAGTCAATTCCGAGTTTAGCACAGATACTCGCCACAATAGAAGATTTAGCCACACCCGGGGGTCCACTAATGAACACGTTGTGGTGGGATTGTGTCAATTTGCTTTCTTCACTACCTAAAATGGTATGTTTGGCAATTTGCTCAATTACGGCAGCAGCTTGTCTTAATGATACGGAACGTACATTGGATGTGATAGCGCTCATGATTTTATCTTTCCTTCGTTTGGTTTGTTGGTTTATATTCTATAACTATTTTAACTTCGTGTCAACTACTATCGTTGAGGTCGTCGCATAAATGTTGCAATTTGTCGTAAGTCCAAAGCATTGGGCATACCACTCACTTTAGGTAAAGGCTTGTGGATAGTTTCATTTCCTTGGCGACGCGTTTCACTTGCTCGATCCCACTTAATGCGAACTCGATTTGGTGAGCGAGTCTCAACATAATATCCCAACCCCTTAAGGGTGTCTGATACTACCTTGGTGGGAGCATCAATATCATACCAAAAATGTCCACAACGTGCAACATCTGTCAATTTATCAAATAAGTTCATTCTATACTACTCCTATTAGAAATCTTTGCGTTCAGCGATATATTCATTAACATTAAGGTCGGAATCGTCTTTGAAAAGGTAGATTCCAGTTTCATGTGTTTCCACGATAATGATCTCCCCATTCACCACAATATCATCTGAGAATAAGTGGTAGTCATTATCATATTGGAAGAATGAATGTTCTTCCACCCCTTCTCGGTCAGCATATTTCAGACTAACCTGTTTTTGCACATCTTCGGACAAATCCGAATATTGCACTACTTCCGTTCGTTGTTGCAAGGCTCTTCCTCCTCATTTTGGTTTAATACCATGTTAAATTTATCTTGCTCTCTATTTTCAAAGATCAAGGTTTCGGTTGTTCTTAATAGGTAGTTTACCAGACGACCACCAACACTGTCAAAAATATTAAGGGGGTTGTCATAATCTTTAACCATGACTTCACGTGGATTATGTGGTGTCAGTGTTGGGAAGTAATTTAACCAGATAGTTTCCATAATGTCAAACATATCATTTGCCAATACCTCACCAAACAAGCGAGTAAAGCCCACATAAGGTTGGCGCGTCTTTACTCGGGGCTGCATGGCAAGATATTTCGAAATATTGATACGCACCCGCTCAATAAGTTGAGTTCGTTGCTCATCGGACATCGGCTTGGGTTGAGCCAAACGCCTACCGTGGGAGAGATTGTCAATAATGATACTAACTGCCTCTTCAACGGCCTTACGTGGCTCTTCGCGTTGCTGAAAGACGGAATACAAGACCTCATACTTCAACTTATCAAGTCCATCATGCTCGAAGATTGCATCAGCTTCGGTAGCGTCTGTCGTTGAAAGGATGTATTGTAGCCCCTTCCAGTTATCTCGATTATCATCTGAGAATACTTTAATGATATCTTCCATCAAATATTTCCTATTAGTGAGTGAATGGTGGGTACTATAGAGGGTGATTGGGGGCTTGTCAAGGGGGTGATTATCATATACTATTACTATTATGGTTATGAAAATTATCAAAGTCGTCCACCAAGTAAATCCAATTTTTAATTATAGCCTCACTAGTATTCAATTTGAATTGGATGGTGGTATTGGCTATAATTTGTGTCTGAGTAGTTCAGATACTATCGACATCAATATAATTGACTTAATTGGTAGAGTGGGCTCACAAATAGAAAAAAGGAACTATAGGGAGCCGCCCAAATGCATATACTCACTATATGCACTACATCTCTCACTATCTAAGGAACTGGATTGTGATGAGTACAAAATTTTTACTTTCAATACAATTGAGGTTGGAGTTTGAAGATGAAAAATGATTATGATTATGAGGATGATGTGATTCTAACAATCGAGGAAATGATTGATTCAGTTCGCGATATGAAAAAGCGGATTGAAGATAGAAGGAAACGTATTGAATTTTTCTCTAAGATTGTGATTGGAGGGGCATTTATTATCTTCACATCGCTCTCACTCGCCATGTTGGTGGGATGGATTTGGGGAGTATAGAACTGAATAACTTGAAAGGTTTCAAATTCATAATTCGTTCCAGACCATTTGAACTTTTCAGAGATTCCTCCTTTAGAGTCTTCCTAGAGTTTGAAACATTCACTTGTTGGTTCAATCTATATACGAATGAGCCTAAAAATGCTATTGCTATTATGTATGAACATGATTGGGCCCGTTTCGAGAATGTGACTACTAATCACCCAAATTTTTTGAAGTGGGAGCGGGTCGATGGCGCTTTTATTTTAAAGTTGCGAGATGGTGAAGTGAATGGCTTCCCAACACTTCCATCCATAATAGAAAGACCACCACTCCTCATAATAGATAGAAAATAGATAGGTATTGTATATGTCAAACGAAACAACAAAGATGATTAAACGTATCACTAGACATCTCAAAGGATGTAGTTCACATGATTGTGTTGTGAATGGTCCCCATGGTAATATGGGAGCGGGGTCATGCAAATGCTTCCATAATGCTAGTAGATTCGAATTAATTCGAATGGAGAATGAAATAAAGTCGATTTTGTATGAAAATAAGAACGAAAGATAAAAATTTTTAAAATAGGGTTTACTTTTAATTTAAAGGTGGCTATAATGCCCACCATACAGACCAAGCGGGTGTAGCTCAGTAGGAGAGAGCATCTGCCTCTAAGTTTGCATGTAATGGTCGGTGTACCGGCACTGGTCTTCTAAACCAGTAGCGTAATAAAAGCCGGAAGGAGCTGAGAGGTTCGATTCCTCCACCGACTACCACTCATGCACCATATTTGATTTAGGATGGTGAGCTAATGGAAAGATTAATTGACAAGGGTGAGAACCTATGCCATCCTACTACTATAAATATCGGTTCAATTGGTCACGTTAGACGTAATTGTGAATTAGCCGCCTTAGCATAATTGGTAGTGCACTTGATTTGTAATCAGGTTGGTATAAGTTCGAGTCTTATAGGCGGCTCCAAATTTTTTAAATTGGTTTAACAAGTGCTTGACTTCTACTTTAACATCAGGCACAATGAGTAACCAGACCTACCGCCATCAGGGTCTTTAAACTCCAATATACCAAATTGTTGACATATAACATGCTGGTCGGAAGATGGATCGGAACGATGGCCTCCGCGTTCTTAAAATAGATAGAGTTAGTGAGTGGAGGGAACACTAACGCCAAAGTATGCGATAACCCGTAAGTGAGGGGTAGCTAAATACTCACTTACTTATTAAAAATATGTGTTGTGAAATGAAAGTAAGTAGTGATGACTTCTCTTAGCCGAGATTAGTCAGAGTGAACACAGAGTAGTTGGCACATGCTAGGCTAACATTGGTCATGCACCCGTAGGTTTCACTAGCTACGCTCTCTCACCAATGATGCAACTGGTTCGACCCCAGTACACATATTTTTAATAAGTATATTGAAGATGACTTCCTTGAATGTGTGTTATGCGTTCATAATAATTTCCTTTATATTGGGAGCTACCTTCAATATATAAGTTTTTCTCCAATTAGCTCAGTCTGGTAGAGAGTTCCGTTTGGGACGGAATGGTCGGAGGTTCAAATCCTTCATTGGAGACCAAATTTATTAGTAGAGTTTAAGTCCCTGTCGTCTAGTTGGTCAGGACATCAGGTTTTCATCCTGAGAACATCGGTTCGAATCCGGTCAGGGATACCATTTTTTTGGCATGTAGCACAATGGCAGTGCAAGTGGCTGTTAACCACTCGGTTACTGGTTCGAGTCCAGTCATGCCAGCCAAGTTAATGCGGGTATAACTCAATTGGTAGAGTTCTTCCCTTCCAAGGAAGATGTTGCGAGTTCGAGTCTCGCTACCCGCTCCAAGTTTCCCTCGCTATAGAGGTCGCAACTGGGTTCGAATCCCACTACTGACGGGAAGGTTGTGGTAGATAGAGATATAAATGGTGCTCGTGGGAGCACTCTACGGGACTTGCCCCGTAACCAGTCAGTAAACACGAATGTTGTGTTTATTGTGGTTTAAATCAAGTGTCATGGGCTGCCTTTTTTCGATAATTCAGGCATTCAAACCCAGTTGGGAAAGACCAACACAACAAGTATCACCTTGGTAGCGATGTAGATGACATGACAATCGCCGTTATGTTATCCTATCTTAAGGCGGATGGAGCCAGAAGGTTATGAAGTCCGCTGGTAGAGCAAGCATCTCCGCATAGTGCTAAGCGGAACTAACTTTGGAGTTAATATGAAATTCATATACAAGAATTGGTTCATTCACAACGTAATTGGCCACCCCCTAATGCAACTGTTCAATATGGCGGGTTATGAGTCAATAGTGATGACTATTCATAATAGTACATTGCCAGAAGAGTAAATAGTTTCAAGTAATGTCACAATTATTCTCTATTGTCGCGGGGTTCGAATCCCCAGCCTTACACCCTTTTTTTTGGAGTGGTTCCCCTAATTGGTAAGGGAGCAGATTGTATATGAAATTTGATACTAACAAGGATAAAGGTAGAGCAGGATTATCTGCTGCAATAGCCTATTACGGTCTGCTAGGGTATACAGTCTCTCTACCATTGAACGATACTCAGGATTACGATTTAATCGTAGACGATGGTGCTCATTTGTTTAAGGTACAAGTAAAAGCACCAGGCTCTCTAAGCAGAAGCTCTAACTCGCCATCCTATGTGGTGAGCCTACAATGTGCGGGAGGAACTGCTGGTGGCGTATACGCTATAATGATTGAACAGGATTTTGATACCTTATTTGTATTCTCCTCTGAAAGAGATGTTTGGGAAATACCTTTAGAAGTCATAAAAGCCCAAGGTTCTACTCGTTCCTTAGTAGTGAGGACTGAAAAAAGTCCTTTTGTGAATAAGAAGTGTTTGGATACGACCAAGTATTACAAAGGTAAGTTATAAATCTGTCGCCAAAAGCACTGGTGGTTCGAGTCCACCCCACTCCACCAATTTCACCCACCAGAGAAATTATCATGAGAAGAAGTGATCACGAATATAAAATTTATCATCACATGAATCATGAGTCGGTGATGGAGTTGACTAAGTTTGCTGCGGTAAACGATAGTAACTTACAATGGACTAATTACGTGAGTCTTGATGAGGTGATTGAACACTTACCTGAGTTACCAGAAGGCTTCACTTATGTTGATGAAGTGTTCATGTTCAAGATGTGTGGTAATGTTCAGCCCCATGTGGACGAGTCGGTAGATAACGGAATCATGTTTCTATTACTGGACGTTCTTCCCACTATGGTAGAGATGCCAGAAGTTCACCTGATCACTAATAGGGGTAACTTTGAACTGGATTTTGGCGATTATGTCTTATTCAGGGATGGTCAAGAACATGCCTTAATGTGTAACTCGGGGTGGATGGCTGTAGCGGTTCCCTATAAGTATCGCAAGCCTAAATAACATTTACATCAACCTTTAACGGAAGAGTGGTAGAGTGGTTGAACAAATTTAGGGGCGCATTCTCCTTCCAATCTCTGATTGGTGGGAGCAAAGCCCCCTCTGAGTTCCAATGTATTGTTTAACCACCTCTAACGGCGCGCCCCCGCAAGTGACTACGCAATACAAGCGTGACCAGAACACAGGTTTGTTATAAAACTGATTAACGTGGCTGGAAAAATTCGTTTCGGATTCTGTGGCTGGTGCCAGTCTTCATCGCATTTACAAAATTGGTGTTGTAAACACAGTGATTATGGGCTTTTAAAGTTGCTTTCTTCATGGCAACCAATTATATTTAAAACATGGAAATTCGAAATTATATTTAAAACATGGAAATTCGCAAATATACCTACAAACTTTACCCTAATTCTAAGCAAGAAAGTGTCTTGCTAGAACACTTGCGCCTACACCAGCAACTTTACAATGCTGCCCTACAAGAGCGCATTGAAGCTTACCAGAAATGCGGACTATCTATTTCCTATAACGACCAGCAGGCTAGCCTTACTAAAATCCGCGCTGAACACCCTGAGTACCGTGCTTTGCCCTGCACCTCAGAGCGAATGACACTCAGGCGTCTGGATAAAGCGTTTCGCGCTTTCTTTCAGCGTGTAAAAAGAGGACAAAAGGCGGGATTTCCTCGTTTTAAATCATTGAGCCGATTCAACAGCTTTGATCTGCTCGAACCTAAATTTTCACATAATATCAATGGTAAACATGGCCGCTTGTTCATTAAAGGCGTTGGACACATTAAGGCGAGAGGGAAGTGCCGTATTCAAGGACGCATCAAAACCTCGCAAGTGCAACACAAGCATGGAACTTGGTGGTTATCCCTCACTATAGAAGGCGAAGCATCAAGGCAAGCAAATAACACCAAAGCTTGCGGTATCGACTGGGGTATTGAGCATCTATTAACGATTGTTGAGCAAAGTGGTAGCTATACCCATGTCAAAAACCCACGCTATTACAAGCAAGAAAAAGACAAACAAAAAGCCTTGCAGCGTGCCATTTCAAGCAAGAAACGCGGCTCTAACCAATGGAAACGTTCATGCAAAGCGCTGTCAAAATTCAAGCGTAAGCAGGCAAATCGCAGAAAGGATGATCACCATAAGCTCTCAGCTCAAATAGCTAGTCAGTATGCGCTGGTGGTGATGGAAAAGCTTAATATTAAAAACATGAGCCGCTCAGCGAAGGGCACTATTGAGCAGCCGGGCAAGAACGTAAAGCAAAAATCAGGACTAAATCGGGAAATACTCGACACAGCCCCAAGTAGGCTGATGTCATTAATTCGCTACAAAGTGGAAGAAACTGGTGGCGAGTTTGTAGAATCCCCGACAATTAAACTAAAGCCATCACAGCGCTGCCCACGATGTGGATACGCACACAGAGGCAATCGTACAACGCAGGCTGATTTCACCTGTACTGAATGCGGATTTAATCAAAACGCCGATGTGGTGTCAGGAATTAACAGCTTACTATGGGCTTTAGGATTGGGGCAGGAACATGCCCCAGAGGGTTACACCTTGAAACCACTTCTAAGCTCAGCTTAGAAGTGGTAGTTCATAACCGTCGAACGTTAATAGCGTTCCGTGAGTTCGAATCTCACCTCTTCCGCCAATTAAAATTTCGGATACGAATTAGTCCCCCAATCGCTCCAAATATATTAAGAATATTCTTGACATCACCAATCTAATATCATATCGTAAGTTTCGTAGGGTTCAGCTCTCTTGGTTGTGAGCTTTCGAGAATGGGAAGTGGCCATTACCCATTCTCCGACATCAAACATAATAAGGAATTAGCTAACCTTATTATGTGGTGAACAGGTCCTGTCCTGTTGGTGGAGTTCGAATCTCCAACCCTACACCCCCAAACAAATTTCAAATTTATAAGGAACTCACCAATGTCCAATAAAGAAAAATTTAATGTTGATGGTCTCCATGCTTCGGAAGACTTGATCCCACTCCTTTATAAGATAATAGCCCATCTAAATGGGGAGAGGTATAGTGAATCCTCAAAACTTCATCTAGAGTTAAAACCAGATCACGACCTATCTGGAACTATTCGAAATAGTAAACGTTTCAAAGTTCATTTCGATGAGTATACCATTTTCATCCGAATTGCCATGTTTTTTATGGGGGGAGATGAGTACAAATTATATAGACTTATCCCAGAGGGACAAGAAGATTTAATGGAAAGGCAACTGGACATTGCTTTCAGTATTATTGAACCTAATGGGGAGCTTATTAACGTGAATTTCCTCCACCTTCTAAGAATTTTTAATAGTGAGGAAGTCCTTTCAAAATACAATCTTTGGGAAGTTAAATTAACAATCGGAGATAGTTTGGGTTCTAATACTAAGAAGGGGGGACTTGTGGCCACCATGCACTTCACATACCGAGATTTAGAGTATCCAGATATGATGGGGAAATATACTGACGAAATTTCATTTGACTCATATGATGCATTGATATACTATTTGGGGTCTATTGGAATTGAAGAAGTGAACGAATACTATAAAAAAATTAAAAGGAATCGGGCGTGAAAGTTAGTGGGGATTAATCATCCCCCATTATTGGAGAAATGCAATGATTTTTATATTCATATATCTACTAGGCATTATAGTAATTAATTCTTTATCCTACTTTATTAATAGTCGTAGGAAGATTATGATGGAAATTCTGAGCTTCGAAGCGTATGGTAATATGCGTAAAGTTGCCAAGGCATCCTTATTCTGGCCAATTCTTTTAGCGAGTATAATAATCCTCCTCCCCATCATAATTTTCATGTACGGTATTAAGGTTGCCTTAAGGGGTTCAAGTTGATGTTCATTAATAAAGAAGTGTTTTCCATGATTGATGAATTTGATAATAAATTCTTTTCCAATTTGGTTAAAAATGAAATTAGTTCGGTAATGATTTCCGCATCATAAGGAGTAATGAATGTATAAGGGACAATCTCAAAAAGATACTATTATTGAAGTATTGACTAATGTGGGTATTGGTTATGGGTGGGCATTATTGACCCAACTAATTGTATTCCCATTGGTAGGTATTGATGTGACGCTTGGTACCAATATTATCATTGGTTTATTTTTCACCGTCTCATCTATTATTCGGGGCTATGTTGTTCGTAGGGGTTTCAATTGGCTCCATGTGAGAAAATTAAAAAGGCAAATGAATGTTCCCTGATATAAAGTTTACGAGATTTCCAAATCCAAATGGAGACGCTAATTTTTCCATAGCCGGTGGTAAGGTGCGAATTTACCTCAATGTTGGGAATATGAGCAATAGTGACTTAACTAAATTAATTTCAAATATCACCAAGTTAGACATTGGTCTTATAAGAGATTATTTGGAAAAAGAACATTATGGTCAACACCTTCTAATATATAATGTATCCTCTACTTTGGAAGGGGCTTATATGGGAGTGGGTGGAATAGCCAATCACCTAAGTGAATTATTTGGTTATTCAGAGATAGTTCTATCATTTTATATAGATGGTTTGGAGCATTGGAATGATTAAAAAGATATACATATCATATGACTCGTTCCTTGATAGGAAACTAATATGTGTGGTTGGTGATTATAAACTATCAATCGAGTTACCAAGGGGGGAAATGTATGATATTATTAATCTATTAATTGCCATCCGTGATAGGTTGGATATTATCAATATAATAAAAAACTCCCATATTGCGCCGCGCCCGCTCAATACATCAATTCTCATTGGGGGACCCCCTCACCATAATTTTACCTTTTGGGACATAGAAATACACTTAGAGGAAATTATTGGAAGGTATTTCAAACCTAGTGTCACATCCTCCAAAACAAGAGTCCTAATCCAAACCTATACTTCATCTAGTTAATATGTTATAATTTTCCCCACAACTTTTTTATTGGGGTGGGGAATGAAGATTAATTCAATCATTCAAGCAGACGTACTATTCGAAAGTGGGATAGAATTTGAATTCAATACTTCGGTGACTAACAGGCACATCTGCATCAGTATTGATTGGATTTTCATAGAACTATTCTTTTGGGATGTTCATCGGGGGGTATGTGATTTCAATAAAAAATTTCCGTTAATGAATTATCAACATTTTATGTGTATTCTGGATGGCACTAATGAGTTTAACTATAAAAGTAAAGCGCGCGATATTAAAAAGTATTTCTTGAAATTATTTGAAATTAAAAATGAATACTTCTTAGATGTCAACATTAATGGGGTTGGCCATGTTCCAAATATATGGGGGGATTTAAATGGGATTAATTGAAGAACGAGTCACCCTTTCCCTATTCTATTCTTACGCGTTTTCCTCAGAAGGTCGTGGAGGTAATTGGGATACTCAATATAGATTAAGGTATCAAAAGAAGGTGGGGAGGGGGGCTGTGAGTTCATATGACTTCAATATAACTAGTACGGATGTGGAGGAAGTTAGGGAATTGTATAAAGTTATTGCCAATTTTGATATAGAATATTTCGCAAAAAATATCCTAACTAAGAAGATGGTTGGTAGAGTTATTGAATTCAAAGAGCTTATTGATATGGAAAACTCACCATTCCCCAAAAGTATGAAAGAGTTTGGGGGCAATTTTTATTTTAATTGGTGGGACAATTCACATTAAATGAAAAGAATCATTACCTACTCCTTCTGTGAAGTTTATTTTTGTCAATTAGAGGAGGGACCTTTAATATTGAGACTAGGGTATCCTTCTTTGACGCCATATGACTTTACACCAACAAAGCCCATTAATATTCTAAACATGTTCAAGAATTATTCATTATTGGAGATAATCGGTGATTTATACGAAGTCGTGAAATTAGAGGGGGAATTTTTCTCCACACCATCACTCCCCCTTACAAGAGGATATCCACCAACACTCATTGACTTTCTATCCTCAAATGGTATATCATTTAGGGATGTTTATGTATACATTAGTATTAAAAAACTTACCAACTAACTTTATAATATTATAACATACTCGAATACATTACTTAGAATTTATTAAATTTTATGGAGTATAAGATGAAGATTAGATATTTTCGCCCCTATGTTCAGAATTCTTTTGTAACATTAATAGGCTTTTGTGGAGAGCATGAGCATAGATATGAAATATCGGAGGGGGGATTTTCTATTATATTAACTTTTAAAGATATACAACCAACCAACTTTTTGAAAAATATAAAAGAAAGGGTAGACTTCATCTACTTTTTTCGTAATATCTTCTATGAAGAATTTCATAATATCCCCTATGAAGAACGTCTAGAGTCGTCAATCCAATATATGGCTTCCTATTATATAAGTCAAAAATTCTTTTATCCCTCACATTCACCTACTGGAAAGATTATACAAATATTATTTGGGGATAATTTCCACCCTTCCTTTACTGTCAATTTGCAGGAGCTTAATTAATGGACATTAATTGGTTTCGTGACGTAAATCTAAAAATTAAGTATATTGCATGTCGACTCGATAGCACTGATGAAATACGTTTGTATGGGGGCCATAATATGATCACCTTCAATTATCCCCTCTCCATCTATAGTCACGTCCAGATATTCTTGACAGATGTTGATACGCCCACATTATCAAACGTCATCAACAACATTAACCAAGATAATGTGGACAAATACCTAAACGATATCTTCAATAGTTCCGAAACGAGTTCCCCAAACAGTTCCCCAATCATAAGTTTCCAATACATGCGGATGATAGGCAAATCTACCTTTTTAACCCTTCTCGATATCCCCATCCATATTCAAGGTTTTATATTATTGCGAAATTTATAGTCTAATGGTATTATCACTACCTATAGGAGGCGTGAGTGGTAATCGAAAGCATTAAGACTAGTATTAATCATTATAATGCATTCCCGATAACGAATGCTGAGTGGCTTTTATGGCGACCAATAGTAACGGTGCGGTTTGTTTATACTATCGATGGTCGCCGTTTCTACTTTTCATTGGGAACTATTACCGACCCACAAAATTATATTGACATATTAAATTCATTATTAACTTATGATATACCATCATTCCCCCTACATAATCCTGAAAACGATATGAAAGACCCATATAGATTGAAAGAGTTGAAAGAGTTATTAGGTATACCATATGAGAGAAGATTAATCATATACCATATTGAAATAGGAAATTATGATGATAATTAAACAGGTTATAATATCTAGGTTTGAGATTAATAGTGCTAATGGCCTTATAGATAAATTCTGCGACCACATTAGTATCATCTATAAATTTGACGCCATTCGATTTAAATTTTGTCTATATATTATTGACGCTTGGCCAAACCATAACCCAAATCTAACGAACTTAATACAAATATTGTTGACCTACGATATACCTAGCATTTCCAAACATTTGAAAAATATTGAAGGTCCCACCTATTTTATGGAGAGGGCTCCTCTATATTTAATAAGGGATTTAAAATTACATCCCACCCTAAGCGTTCTTATTAATTCGGAGAGGTTGGGTGAGAATTAAAAAAAAAGATGTATCAATAATGTTAGATAGACATATTATGGTTCAATACTCAGTAGCACACGGAGTCTCATCACAATCATATCATTCATACCATATTGTGGATTTTGGGGCTAATATATTGCTATCAATCTACAACCATTCAATAGATGATCTTAATAACATTCTTGATAGATGTTTAGAATTATCTATTAGGAACGTGTCAGGATTAACTGGCGGATATGATGTGATAAAGCCCGTTAGGTACTATCCCGAATTATTCGGCGATTGTCAACATAATTCAACAATCATAAAACTCTCCAAACGAGTTACTAAACTCCAAAATGGGGATTTGGTAGAACACTCAAATAATAGATTCTCACCTTATTTTTTACTCTTTACCAATTCCCAATATTGACATTTAGACCAAATCCTATTAGAATAGTACTCCAAACAATTGGTACAATATTATGGAAATTACATACTTTCTCACTGAATTTGATTTCATGGACTCATCTTTTGGAATTATACATAGTTATAAACTTTCTGATGGGTATGTCGATATGGTCATCAGTTCCGGAGATATGACCGCACTTACTGACATCCTCACTAAACTAATCAAGGTTCCATTTTATATTCTAAAAACTCTCCTTCCGAGTAGAGGTGATTTTAATAATATCATTTTTACGGGTATGGGAATTGACCCAAACGCGGCTGCCACATATTCCATTGGTTTCACCCAACGCGTGCACAGTCATCTCAGTAGACTCCCAGTGGGCATTACATTGTAGAAGGATAATCATGTCAATATCAGATTTATTGGAGATAGGTCCCCTATCAATAAGGGACATAGAAACATCAATATCTAGTAGGGATCGTATATGGGAGATTAGATATGATTACCAATTTCTATCTCGAACCCACACCTATTTGATATTTTTCAAACGAGTCGTCCTGATTATTAATGATAAAGACCTCCAAACCCTCGACAAAGTATTGATGGGGGTGCTGGCGAGGGGGGATGTTACACCAGCATTCGACTTTAAAACTCGGGTGGAGTCTATAATTTCTAATGGAGTGGTAACCCATTTCCCAGTCACGTGTTGGAATGACAAGTATGAAAGTTATGGACTGACGCCATGGGATATGTTAAGTCGAACAATAGGCATCTCCACAGAAACAACATATTATAGTTACCATTTGAGATGATAATATGAGAATAAATCATTATATATTCCGTTCACTCAATCTTCATTGCTATAATATCTATTACAATATCGGAGGTCATCATATGGTGGAAATAATTTTAACCAACAGAGACCCCTCAGAACTTGATAGGGTTTTTCGTCTTTTTATTGCCAATTTCCACACTAATGTAAATGCCATCCCACTATATAACGACTTTGGGATACTGAAACATAAGTCGGATATAGCCAAGTTACTCAATATATTTTCACCAACCACTACTTACAATATTTACCAAGACTACCAATATTCATCCACTATGGGGTTAATACGATGAATATAAAATATAGAGTCAACTTCCACCCCTCCAATATAACCACCCACATCTATAGTATTTCTTTTGAAAATATTGAACTAACGATAGAAAATGAAAATTTAAACAAACTCAATGAGGTACTTAATAACATCATCCATTATGATTTGGTGGAGTTATCCAATGCCATCAAATCCACTACTTACAAAAACTACTACTATAGCGTCTTTATGGCGGATGATATCATGTATGACTTGACCCACATATTATCCCCACATACATATTATATGATGAAGTGGTAATTCTTTTATATTAGGGAGACATGATACAGTCATGAAAATTAAATACTCAATAGACCCATTATACTTTTATCCCGTTCATGAATATTCTATAGTTTTTAATGGACTGCATATTTATATAACAAGTTCGCTTATCGATGAACTTAATAGATTGCTTTCCATTATCATCGATCCCAATATGGAACTGGAAAGGAAAATTATCCAATCCGACCCACATCTATGGAATCCTAATGAACAACGCAGTTTCTTGACTAAAGACAAAATCATGAGTAAGCTTCTCAATACAACATCAGATGTGACATATTTTATAATTCATAAGACCCCAATATGAGAATACTTTACTCAAGCGCAACCGATTCGCAAGCTAACTTCTACCGTATCATCGAAAGCGGTATTATCATATTCATATCAAACCACTCGATGGAAGAACTCAATAGGCTCATACAATACATAATCAACAATAATGTTAATAAGAGGCTAGCCCAACTTGAAACACTTCATGAAAATTTTGGTTTACTATTTGGTTTACTAAGTGAGGATAAACCCCTAGCCAAAATTATTGGAACATCATCCCCAAGAACTTATTATGGCATTTATAAAGAAACTGAGAGGTAGACCCTCCCCAAACTTGACATTACCATATCACCTATGGTATAGTAGCCAATAAAGGAGATACCTATGAACCTAATAAAACTAGAACAAGAAGCTAATAGGATTATATTGGAAAATGTTATAGGGGAAGCCAAGAGACAAAATAATATCGATGATAGTAAAGCTACAATGGTCGCATTATTCATTATATTCTTTGTGGTAATGGTAATGGGATGTAGTACAGTGGCGATGATAGTTATGGGGGCGGGGGTGATGGAGTTGATTTCCCTATTCATATTTGAAATTGCGGTATTGATGCTGTCCTTGAGTATATGAACGAATGAATGATTGCTCAATATGGACATATCGGAGAATAATATGATACCTTTATCAATGATTGCGCTATTCACTCTATTCATCACCCAACTAGACATATTAATATTAATGAGCTGGGAGGTAGTGGTTGGAGTGATGATAGTAGTTGGGGTGGGGGTGTGGGTGTTATTATCATCTAAAAGAGGGTGAATTATAGGGTCTATACATCGCTCAGAAGGCCTCTAAATGGCTCTGTACGGGGTGATCGTAAGAGGGTCGGTAGTAGGGTTCGTGGAGGGTCGTTCGGAGCGTTCT
>Ga0079226_10002092_pt1 | contig 15327 bp, 10 predicted proteins | sample Poulit2014_FD_76345 | JGI IMG/M metagenome (GOLD analysis project Ga0079226, IMG submission 76345) | Agricultural soil microbial communities from Georgia to study Nitrogen management - Poultry litter 2014 | ecosystem: Environmental > Terrestrial > Soil > Agricultural land | place: USA: Georgia... | reverse complement strand
TTTGAATTTTTCCTTGTTCAAGAAATACAAGTAAGATTGAAATATCAGCTGGATTTACACCTGAAATACGAGAGGCTTGAGCAATATTTAGCGGTTTAACTTCTGCAAGTTTTTCACGTGCTTCTGTCGCTAAGCTATCTACTTTACTATAATCTAAGTCTTCTGGAATTTTCTTCTCTTCCATACGTTTTACTTTTTCAACTTGTTGTAATGACTTGTTGATATAACCTTCATATTTCGTTTGAATTTCAACTTGTTCTTCAACATCTGTTGGTAATTGATGTGATTCACCAAGAATTTCAAGAATTATATTATAAGTCATTTCAGGACGACGTAATAATTCTATTGCTAATATACCATCTTTCAAGCGAGAACCACCTTGTGCTTCAATAATTTCTTGAACATGCTCATGTGGTTTCACTCGAATACCAGCTAAACGTTCTTGCTCTGATTTTATCATGTCACGTTTTTCATTAAAACGTGCATAACGCTCTTCAGAAATCATACCTATTTCATAACCTAAATCAGTAAGACGTAAATCAGCATTATCATGTCTAATCAATAAACGATATTCTGCACGAGATGTTAAAAGACGATACGGTTCATTTGTACCTTTAGTAATAAGATCATCAATTAATACACCGATATAAGCATCAGAACGGCTTAAGATAACCTCATCCTTACCTTGTACTCTAGCTGCAGCATTAATACCAGCCATAATACCTTGACCAGCCGCTTCTTCGTAACCTGATGTACCGTTGATTTGACCAGCAGTATATAAGTTTTTAATTTTTTTAGTTTCAAGTGTTGGCCATAATTGTGTAGGTACAAGCGCATCATATTCAATTGCATAACCTGCACGCATCATGTCTGCTCTTTCTAAACCTGGAATAGTCTCTAACATTTTACGTTGTACATGTTCTGGAAGACTTGTAGATAAGCCTTGAACATAAACTTCATTTGTATTACGACCTTCTGGTTCTAGGAATAACTGGTGGCGTGGTTTGTCATTGAAACGCACAAATTTATCCTCAATTGATGGACAATATCTTGGACCTGTACCTTTAATCATTCCCGAATACATAGCTGATAGATGCAAGTTATCATCGATTACTTGGTGCGTGTCACCGTTTGTATATGTTAACCAACATGGTAATTGATCTAATATATATTCAGTCGTTTCAAAGCTAAATGCTCTACCTACATCATCACCTGGTTGAATCTCAGTTTTAGAATAGTCAATTGTTTTCGCGTTGACACGTGGCGGTGTTCCTGTTTTAAATCTTACAACTTCAAAACCAAGACTTCTCAAATTATCAGCTAATGAAATAGAGGGTAATTGGTGGTTTGGACCACTTGAATATTTCATATTTCCTAAGATGATTTCACCGCGTAAGAACGTACCTGTTGTAATAATAACTGCCTCTGCCCAGTATTCTGTTCCAATGTTTGTACGCACGCCTTTGATAACGTCATCTTCTATGATCAAGTCATCTACCATACCTTGCATGATATCTAAATTCTCTTCATCCTCAATTACTTTTTTCATTTCTTGTTGATACAATACTTTATCTGCCTGTGCACGTAATGCTCTTACAGCTGGACCTTTACCTGTATTCAACATACGCATTTGGATATGCGTCTTATCAATTGTTTTCGCCATTTGTCCACCTAAAGCATCTATCTCACGTACAACGATTCCTTTTGCCGGTCCACCAACTGACGGGTTACATGGCATAAACGCAACGTTATCCAAGTTAATTGTTAACATAAGTGTTTTTGCGCCACGTCTAGCTGAAGCGAGTCCAGCTTCGATACCAGCATGCCCGGCTCCTATTACTATTACATCATATTCTTGAGCCATACTATTTTCCTCCTTATTATTTTCCTAAACAGAACTGACTAAATAATTGGTCAATCAAGTCATCACTTGCAGATTCTCCGATGATTTCTCCTAAAATTTCCCAAGTTCTCGTTAAATCAATTTGTATCATATCCATTGGTATATCTGCTTCAGCAGCGTCTATTGCATCTTGAATTGTATTTCTAGCTTGTTTTAACAATGAAATATGCCTTGAATTAGATACGTAAGTCATATCTTGATTTTGAACCTCACCGTCAAAGAATAAATCTCTAATTTGAAGTTCTAGTTGATCTATACCTTCTTGTTTCAACATAGAAGTTTGAATTAATGGCATATCGCCTATCATTTCTTTCACTTCATCTATATCTAATTTTTTCTCTAAATCCATTTTATTTACGATAACAATTGCGTCTTCATTCTTGATAACTTCGTAAAGTTTGCGATCTTCTTCAGACAACGCTTCACTATTATTTAATACAAATAATATTAAATCCGCTTCGCCTAATGCTTTTCTTGAGCGTTCAACACCTATGCGTTCAACAATGTCTTCCGTTTCACGAATACCTGCTGTGTCTACTAACCGTAATGGAACGCCTCTTACATTGACGTATTCTTCTAATGTATCTCGTGTTGTACCTGGCACTTCTGTAACGATAGCTTTATTATCTTGTATTAGATTATTGAGCATCGAGGATTTACCAACGTTAGGTTTACCAACAATAACTGTAGATAAGCCTTCCCTCATAATCTTACCTTGCGTACCAGTTTCTAGTAATTTATTAATCTGCTGTTTAATTTCAGTTGCTTTGTCCAATAAAAATGCTGTAGTAGCATCTTCTACGTCATCATATTCTGGATAATCTATATTAACTTCGACTTGTGCAAGGATTTCGAGAATGGATTGTCGCTGTCGCTTTATCATATCACTCAAACGACCTTCTATTTGATTCATTGCAACTTTAGATGCACGATCGGTTTTAGAACGAATAAAATCCATCACTGCTTCCGCTTGGGATAAATCAATACGTCCATTTAAGAATGCACGTTTTGTAAATTCTCCTGGCTCTGCCATACGTGCACCATTACTCATAGTTAATTCAAGTACTTTATTAATAGTTAAAATACCACCGTGACAGTTGATTTCAACTATATCTTCACGTGTAAACGTCTTCGGTGCACGCAATACGGAAACCATAACCTCTTCTACAACTTCTCCTGTTTCTGGGTCAATAATATGACCATAATTAATTGTATGAGATGTTACATCAGCAAGTTTTTCTTTTCCTTTATATAACTTGTCGGCAACGTTAACCGCATCAGCACCAGATAAACGTACAATACCTATCGCACCTTCGCCCATCGGCGTGGATATACTCGTTATTGTATCTAAATCCATCATCCATCTCGCCTCCTTTTTCGCCTAAATTTTGTCATTATAATATTGTAAAGAGTTTTTGCTTAAAAAGCGAATATCTTGATTGAAAAAACACACAGTAAGTCTTAGGTTTGTCTGACGTTAGACTTACAGCAGTCTAAAATTAACTACTCCCCTACCCTATTAAATGCGTTTATTAAAAGCTTTAGCTATTTTCAGTACATGTTCAAGGCTAGCTTGAATTTGTAACGTGTCCATATCTTTAGCTGGTTGTCTCGCTATAACTATAATATCTAAAGGTAGTATATCTTCTTTATGCACTTTGAAGTTTTCACGAATAGCTCTTTTAATTCGGTTTCTCACAACGGCATTACCCAGCTTTTTAGAAACGCTGATGCCTAAACGAAAATGGTCTTCATTTTTGTTTGACTTTGTATATACTACAAACTGTCTGTTAGCCACTGATTTTCCCTTTTTATAGATGAATTGAAAATCACTATTCTTTTTAATTCGGTACGCTTTTTCCACCAACCATCACTCACTTATCTGTTCATTACATATATTATATTTTCACTATATGCTTAATTTATATCCTTTAATTTTCGTAATTACTAACGAAAATTAAAGTCATTTTACTTCAATAAAACCAAAAAAAAGACCACTGATGAGTCAGTGATCTTATGCTGATAGTACTTTACGGCCTTTACGACGACGACGCGCCAAAACTTTACGACCATTTTTTGTGCTCATGCGTTTTCTGAAACCATGAACTTTACTATGTTTACGTTTATTTGGTTGATAAGTACGTTTTACCATGCAAAAACACCTCCATCTTTATTCGGTTATCTAACTATTATAATAGATAAATTAATATACGCTTCTGCTCTTAAAAGTCTTGATTTAACTGTTATTAATTTCTAGTGATAATTCAAGCAACTTCTACAATATAACAAAATAAATTTTATAAAGCAAGTATCAATTTAAGTCTTTGCGCAAATACGTAAATAAAATTTTCGCATATATTTTATACTTTATAAGGAAGATTTAAATAATATAAACTACCCTACTGGTATTAATCATAACAGCATTTTCCCTTTACTTAAAATGATAAAATCTAAACCATTTCCATTTATACATTTTCCATACATTCTTTATAAATTATTTCCCAAGCTCACAAATCACTTTATTTTTGGTATACTGTCTATTGCTCAAAGTTATCCACTTATACACAGTTCTGATTTCTATTTTTGTGGATATTTTACGTATTATTCACAAGTTCATCTACGTTTTAACAACATATTCACACCCATTTGACATTAGTCGTTGTTAAAAAGTATAATTATGTGGATAAGTCGTGTAAATATTGATAGATACAGGGTTTAATTTATTAAATTATATACAAAATAGCTGTGCATAATTCGTGGTTAGTAAAAAGTTATCCACTGATTGTGTGTAAGTTGTGGATAATAATCAACAGGCTGTGATTAGTTTTATTCTTGCTTGTTGTTTTTGTGTATAACTTTTAAAATTTATGAAAGTTGGAGTTTATTAATATGTCAGAACAAGAAATTTGGGAAAAAGTCTTGACCTTGGCTCAAGAGAAAGTAAGTTATCCTAGCTATCAAACTTTCCTTAAAGATACAAAGCTATATTCATTGCAAAATGATGAAGCCATAGTGGTAATTGATGACCCATTTGTAGCCAATTGGTTGAAGACACATTACGTTGAAATTATTCAAACAGCTTTATACGAGGCAATTGGGCATGAAATTATGCCAGTTTTTTATTCTGAAGATCAGTTAGATAGTTTAAAATCAGATGAGAGACAAGACGCTAGTCAAGAAACGCCTCAAAAGAAAGAATATACACCAGGTGTAGATGAAGCAGTCATCGGCGGCGAACAATTCAATACATACAACACATTTGAGACTTTCGTTATTGGACCTGGCAACAGATTTCCGCATGCAGCAAGTCTTGCTGTAGCTGAAGCACCTGCACAAGCCTACAACCCACTATTTATTTATGGTGGTGTAGGTTTAGGAAAAACGCATTTAATGCATGCAATTGGTCATTATGTATTGGAAAATAATCCTGATGCCAAAGTCATTTACACGTCTAGCGAAAAATTCACGAATGAATTTATCAAATCAATTCGTGATAATAAAACGGAGCGTTTCAGAGAGAAATACCGTAATATAGACGTTTTGCTCATCGATGATATTCAATTCATCCAAAATAAAGAACAGACACAGGAAGAGTTTTTCCATACTTTTAACGAATTACATCAAGCAAATAAACAAATTGTTATTTCTAGTGATAGACCTCCGAAAGAAATTGCTAAATTAGAAGATCGTTTACGTTCTCGCTTTGAATGGGGTTTAATCGTTGATATCACACCTCCTGATTACGAGACTAGAATGGCTATTTTGCAGAAAAAAATTGGCGAAGAAAATTTAAATATTCCAACGGAAGCATTAAATTATATTGCGAACCAAATACAATCCAATATTCGTGAACTTGAAGGCGCCTTAACGCGTGTGCTAGCATTTTCTAAACTACAAGGACAACCGATTACGACGGAATTAACAGCTGAAGCGTTAAAGGATATTATTCAAGCACCTAAATCTAAAAAAATTACGATTCAAGATATCCAAAAAATAGTGGGACAATACTATAGCGTGAGAATTGAAGATTTTAGTGCTAAAAAACGTACAAAATCTATAGCTTATCCGCGTCAGATCGCAATGTACTTATCACGTGAGCTCACAGATTTCTCATTACCAAAAATTGGTGAAGAATTTGGTGGCCGAGACCATACCACTGTCATTCATGCGCACGAAAAAATCATTAAAGAAATTAATAGTGATCCAACGTTTAAACAGGAAGTAGAAAATTTAGAAAAAGAAATTAGAAATCAGTAAAAAAACTGTACTATAACAGGTTAATTGTAGAGAAAATGAGGAATAACTTATTAACGATATTTTTTTATAATTGTGGATAATGTGTAAAAGTCATACACAGTGTGCACAAGTTATCCACAGTTCCTAAATACTGTCATGCGTGAATAAATTTGAGTTATCCCGTAATCCACAAGCCCTACTACTATTACTACTGTTTTAAAACCTATATAATTTATTTATAAACGACTGGAAGGAGTTTGAAATTAGATGGAATTCACAATTAGAAGAGATTATTTTATAAATCAATTAAATGACACTTTAAAAGCCATCTCACCAAGAACAACATTACCAATATTAACTGGTATAAAAATTGAAGTTAAAAATAACGAAGTCATATTGACTGGTTCAGATTCTGAAATATCTATTGAAATCACTATACCAAAGCAAGTAGATGGTGAGGATATTATTGAAGTCTCAGAAACTGGGTCAGTTGTACTCCCTGGTCGTTTCTTCGTAGATATTATTAAAAAATTACCAGGTAAAGAAGTAAAACTTTCAACAAACGAGCAATTCCAAACATTAATAACTTCTGGACATTCTGAATTTAACTTAAGCGGTTTAGACCCAGATCAATATCCATTGTTACCACAAGTTTCTAGAGATGATGCGATTCAATTATCAGTAAAAGTGCTTAAGAACGTGATAGCACAAACGAATTTCGCAGTGTCCACCTCAGAAACACGACCGGTACTTACTGGTGTTAACTGGCTTATACAAGATAATGAATTAATATGCACGGCTACTGATTCACACCGCTTGGCTGTAAGAAAAGTGGCTTTAGAAGACGACTCTGAAAATAAAAATGTCATCATTCCAGGTAAGGCATTATCAGAGTTAAATAAAATAATGTCAGATAGTGAAGAAGATTTCGATATCTTCTTTGCATCAAACCAAGTATTATTCAAAGTTGGTAATGTGAACTTTATTTCACGCTTATTAGAAGGTCATTACCCTGATACATCACGTTTATTCCCAGAGAATTACGAAATTAAATTAGGTATCAATAACGGTGAATTCTATCATGCAATCGATCGTGCATCATTATTAGCACGTGAAGGCGGCAATAATGTTATTAAATTAAGCACAGGAAATGAATTGGTAGAGTTATCATCTACATCACCTGAAATTGGTACTGTGAATGAGGACGTCAAAGCAAGTAATGTTGACGGAGGGAACTTAAAAATTTCTTTCAACTCAAAATATATGATGGATGCATTGAAAGCAATCGACAACGATGAAGTTGAGATAGAGTTCTTTGGCACAATGAAACCATTTATTTTAAAACCAAAAGACGACGATTCAGTCACACAATTAATCTTACCGATTAGAACATACTAAAATTTAATAATTTAACCCCAGACAATACACGATGTTGTCTGGGGGTTTTTGTTTTCGTTAAAAAATATAAAAGTAATATGTGAACTAAATACGTGTATATAAATAAAGCAAGTGGAATCAATATTTTATAAAAGTAGTTTGTAGAAGAAAGTTGAGAAGCATATTTCATTTTTAAACACACTCAGCGCTCAAATTTTAGCGTTTATGGCTAATTGTTAGGGAAAAGACATGAAATATTAAAAAGCGTCTGAAAATGGCTTTAAATGCTTTGTATAATGTCATACTTTAAATTGTGAGTATGTTTTTAATATATTTCGTTAAAAATTCGTGACTAACTTGATAGAAATTATAAAAATTTAAAATAAAATTACTTAATGTTTGATATAATATTACATGTAATACAACTGCTGTAGACGGGTTTGTAAATAAATACTAAAAATAAGTACAAATAAGTTTGAAGAAATCGCTTACTCACTGTATTTTACATGAAATTTTTAGTAAAAAAAGGTATAATATATTAGTGAGCTTAAAAGAAATGGAGTGATTGATTTGGTTGAAGAAGTAATCGTTGATGGAGACATTACTTTAGGGCAATTTCTAAAGACAGAAGGTATTATCGAATCTGGTGGACAAGCGAAATGGTTCTTACAAGATTTTGAGGTCTTGATAAATGACGAACGTGAAACACGTCGTGGTAAAAAGTTAAACCATCAAGATAGCATTGTCATACCAGAAGTCGGTTCATTTTTGATTTTACATCAAGGTGAAGAATGAGATTAAAGACACTCCAGTTAGAAAATTATCGTAACTATGACTCAGTTATCTTAAATTGCCATCCTGATGTCAATATTTTGATTGGTGAGAATGCGCAAGGAAAGACAAACTTACTTGAATCTATTTATACATTAGCATTAGCTAAAAGTCACAGAACTTCCAACGATAAGGAATTGATACGTTTCAACAGCGACTATGCTAAAATAGAAGGTGAGCTTAGTTATAGATACGGTGAAATGCCTTTAACGATGTATATAACCAAAAAGGGCAAGCAAGTAAAAATTAATCACTTAGAACAGAGTAGGCTAACTCAATATATTGGCCACTTGAACGTCGTACTATTTGCACCTGAAGATTTAAACATTGTGAAAGGGTCACCACAAATTCGACGCAAATTTATAGATATGGAACTTGGACAAATTTCTGCAGTATATTTGAATGATTTGTCTCAATACCAAAGAATCTTAAAACAAAAGAATAATTATTTGAAGCAACTGCAATATGGTCAAAAGACAGACAGCACGATGCTAGAAGTCTTAAATCAACAATTTGCAGAATATGCGCTCAAAATTACGCAGAGACGTGAACATTTTATTAAAGAACTTGAATCACTAGCTAAACCTATCCATTCTGGGATTACAGACGAGCGTGAAACATTATCATTAAACTATTTACCTAGTATTAAACTAGGTGATAATGAGAAAAGTGAGACGGAATGTCTAGAAGAAGTCTTAACTTTACTCAACGATAATATGGAGCGTGAAAAAGATAGAGGCGTTTGTTTATACGGACCTCACAGAGATGATTTAGGTTTCAACGTAAACGGTATGGATGCTCAGACGTATGGCTCCCAAGGTCAACAAAGAACGACTGCTTTATCGATAAAGCTCGCAGAAATCGAGCTGATGAATATCGAAGTAGGTGAGTACCCAATTTTATTGCTAGACGATGTACTAAGTGAATTAGATGATTCACGTCAGTCTCATTTATTAAGCACAATTCAACATAAAGTGCAGACTTTTGTGACCACTACATCAGTAGATGGTATAGAACATGAAATTATGAAGAACGCTAAACTTTATCGCATTAATCAAGGCGAAATAATAAAGTAACGGAAAGTGAAGGTGGAAGCATTGTCAGATGTGAACAACACGGAAGATTATGGTGCTGGTCAGATTCAAGTATTGGAAGGTCTAGAAGCGGTTCGTAAAAGACCAGGTATGTATATAGGCTCAACTTCAGAAAGAGGTCTTCACCATCTTGTATGGGAAATTGTAGACAACAGTATCGACGAAGCACTTGCTGGATATGCTGACGAAATTGAAATTGTTATTGAAAAAGATAATTGGATTAAAGTTACAGATAACGGGCGTGGAATTCCAGTAGGTATTCAAGAAAAAATGGGACGTCCTGCTGTTGAAGTTATCTTAACAGTCCTCCATGCTGGTGGTAAATTCGGTGGTGGCGGATATAAAGTATCTGGCGGCTTACACGGTGTAGGTTCATCAGTAGTTAACGCATTATCTGAAGATCTTGAGGTATATGTGCACAAAGATGAACAAATTTATCATCAAGCTTATAAAAAAGGGGTACCGCAATTTGATTTAAAAGTGATTGGCGAGACTGGTGAGGCTACTGGTACGGTCATTCGTTTTAAAGCGGACCCTGAAATATTCAGTGAAACAACAGAATACAATTATGACACATTACAACAACGTACAAGAGAACTTGCTTTCTTAAACAAAGGTATTTCAATCACGTTAAAAGATGAACGTGAGGAAGAGGTAAGAGAAGACTCATACCATTATGAGGGTGGTATTAAATCTTACGTTGAAATGTTGAATGAAACGAAAGAACCACTTCACGAAGAACCAATTTATGTACATGAATCTAAAGATGATATTGAAGTTGAAATTGCCTTACAATACAACAAAGGTTTTTCAACTAATTTATTAACGTACGCGAATAACATCCATACGTATGAAGGCGGTACACATGAAGAAGGATTTAAACGTGCACTTTCTCGTATATTAAACAGTTATGGTACGAATAGTAAAATAATTAAAGAAGACAAAGAAAGACTCTCAGGTGAAGACACACGTGAAGGTCTAACAGCAGTGGTTTCTATCAAACATGGTGATCCACAATTCGAAGGACAAACTAAGACAAAGCTTGGAAACTCGGAAGTACGCCAAGTTGTCGATAAAATATTTGCCGAACTTTTCGAAAGATTTTTATACGAACACCCACAAGTGGGCCGCATTGTTGTTGAAAAGGGTATTATGGCGTCCCATGCACGTCTGGCAGCTAAAAAAGCACGTGAGGTTACACGTCGTAAATCGGCTTTAGAAATCTCAAGTTTACCTGGTAAACTAGCAGACTGCTCTAGTAAAGACCCTTCTCGTAGTGAAATTTTCATCGTCGAGGGTGACTCTGCGGGGGGGTCTACTAAATCAGGTCGTGATTCTGAGACACAGGCGATTTTACCGCTACGTGGTAAGATTTTAAACGTTGAGAAGTCAAGATTAGACAGAATACTAAACAACAATGAAATTCGTTCAATGATTACCGCTTTTGGTACAGGTATTGGCGGAGAGTTTGATTTGAGTAAAGCACGTTATCACAAGATTGTCCTTATGACAGATGCCGATGTCGATGGCGCACACATTAGAACATTACTATTAACATTCTTTTATCGCTTCATGAGACCGCTATTAGAAGCAGGATATGTTTATATTGCACAACCACCACTTTTCAAATTAACGCAAGGTAAACAGAAATATTATGTGTTTAATGAGCGTGAATTAGAGAAATTAAAGGCAGAATTAGACCCAAGTCCGAAATGGTCTATTTCACGTTACAAAGGTCTCGGTGAAATGAATGCGGATCAATTGTGGGAAACTACAATGAATCCTGAACATAGATCGTTATTACAAGTATCACTAGATGATGCTATAGAAGCGGACCAAGTGTTTGAAATGTTAATGGGCGATGTTGTTGAGAATCGTAGACAGTTTATTGAAGATAACGCAGTCTATGCGAACTTAGATTTCTAGTACAATGAACTGAATTTTTGAAGGAGGATATCTTGATGGCTGAACTACCTGAATCAAGAATTAATGAACGGAACATAACGAATGAAATGCGCGAATCGTTCCTAGATTATGCGATGAGCGTTATTGTCTCACGTGCTTTACCAGACGTTAGAGATGGATTAAAACCAGTACATCGCCGTATATTATACGGATTACATGAACAAGGTATGACACCTGACAAATCATATAAAAAATCTGCACGTATTGTTGGGGACGTAATGGGTAAGTATCACCCGCATGGTGACTCATCAATTTATGAAGCAATGGTACGTATGGCACAAGATTTTAGCTATCGATATCCTTTAATTGATGGTCAAGGTAACTTTGGTTCGATGGATGGCGATGGTGCTGCAGCGATGCGTTATACAGAAGCGCGTATGTCTAAAATCACGCTTGAAATGTTGAGAGACCTTAACAAAAATACAATTGATTTTATTGATAACTATGATGGTAATGAAAGAGAGCCGTCAGTCTTACCATCAAGATTTCCAAACTTATTAGTGAACGGTGCTTCTGGTATCGCTGTTGGTATGGCTACTAATATTCCACCACATAACTTAACTGAAGTTATCAATGGTGTATTAAGTTTAAGTTATAATCCTGATATCACTATTTCTGAATTAATGGAAGATGTTCAAGGACCTGATTTCCCAACAGGCGCTTTAATCTTAGGTAAAAGTGGCATTCGTCGTGCATTTGAAACTGGACGTGGATCAGTACAAATGCGTGCACGTGCTGAGATAGAAGAGCGTGGTGGCGGACGTCAACGTATCGTTGTAACTGAAGTTCCTTACCAAGTTAATAAAGCACGTATGATTGAAAAAATTGCTGAATTAGCACGTGATAAAAAAATAGAAGGTATTACAGATTTACGTGATGAAACAAGTTTACGTACAGGTGTACGTGTAATAATTGATATCCGTAAAGATGCAAACGCAAGTGTTGTATTAAATAACTTATATAAACAAACACCATTACAAACATCATTTGGTGTAAACATGATTGCATTGGTTAATGGTAGACCAAGACTTATCACGCTTAAAGAAGCATTGGTGGAGTATTTAGATCACCAAAAAGTAGTTGTTAGAAGACGTACAGAATATAACTTGAAAAAAGCATTAGACCGTGCGTATATTTTAGAAGGTTTAAGAATCGCGTTAGATCATATTGATGAGATTATTAGAGTCATTCGTGAATCTGAAAATGACAAAGTCGCAATGGAAAGCTTGCAAAATCAATTTAAATTGACTGAACGCCAAGCTCAAGCGATATTAGACATGCGTTTAAGACGTCTAACTGGTTTAGAAAGAGATAAAATTGAATCAGAGTATAATGATTTAATTGCGTATATTGATGAGTTAAAAGCGATTCTTGCAGACGAAGAAAAACTTTTACAAATCGTTCGTGATGAACTGATTGATGTACGTGAACGTTTTGGTGACGACCGTAAAACTGAAATTCAATTGGGTGGTCTGGATAATATCGAAGATGAGGACTTAATCCCTGAAGAACAAATTGTTATTACATTAAGTCACAATAACTATATTAAACGACTACCAGTTTCAACATATAGATCACAACACCGTGGCGGACGCGGCGTTCAAGGTATGAATACGCTTGAAGAAGATTTTGTGAGCCAACTTGTAACTTTAAGTACACATGATAACGTCTTATTCTTCACGAATAAGGGTCGTGTATATAAACTTAAAGGTTACGAAGTACCGGAACTCTCTCGTCAGTCTAAAGGTATTCCAGTGGTGAATGCTATAGAACTGGATAGTGATGAATCTATCAGTACTATGATTGCCGTTAAAGATTTAGAAAGTGAAGAAGATTACCTTATCTTTGCAACACGTAAAGGTAGAGTGAAACGTTCAGCGTTAAGTAACTTCTCACATATAAACAGAAACGGTAAGATTGCAATTAGCTTTAAAAATGATGACGAGCTCATTGCAGTTCGCTTAACAGATGGTGAAACTGATATCTTAATTGGTACTGCGCATGCATCATTAATACGCTTTAATGAAGAAGGTTTACGTCCATTAGGTCGTACAGCAGCAGGTGTGAAAGGTATTACACTTAGAGAAGGCGATGAAGTCGTCGGCTTAGATGTGACGAAAGCAGAGCAAGAGGATGAAATTCTAGTTGTTACTGAAAATGGTTACGGTAAACGTACACCAGTAGCTGATTACAGATTATCAAACCGTGGTGGTAAAGGTATTAAGACTGCTACAATCACAGAGCGTAATGGTAATATTGTATGTATCACATCAGTAACAGGCGAAGAAGACTTAATGGTTGTAACAAATACGGGTGTTATTATTCGTATCGACGTTGATGACATTTCACAAAACGGACGTTCAGCACAAGGTGTGAGATTAATTAAATTAGATGAAAATAATTTTGTCTCTACAGTAGCCATCGTAGCTGAAGAAGAGGAAGAAGAGATTGAAACAGTTGAAAAATCTGAGGCATTACAATCAGGTTTAGAAAATGCTCAAACTACTGGCTCTGAAGGACAAGATATGGCGTCAACAAATAATGAAAATATTATAGATGCTAACGCACCAGGTAACGGTCTCCATACAGAAGTTGAAGATGACAACACTGAAACAGATGACCGTAAAGAAGTAAGAGAAGACTTTATGGATCGTGTTAATGAAGATATAGATAACGCAGATAACAACGAAGAACAATAATTCGTGACTATAAAATAATGCGTATATAAAAGACCTACCTCATAGAGATAGGTCTTTTTATTATCTATATTAGCTTTCTAATGACTTCATAATATGCGGTATTTCGCTTATTAATCTTGATGGTGGTACTACATACATTTTTTCTGCGAGTTGTTCACCTATAAAGCTATGTGCGTATGTTGCACTTGTGACAGCTTCTTGTGTGTCATCAAATTGACCGACAAAGCTTGTGATCATTCCTGCTAATGTATCACCCATACCGCCCGTTGCCATAGCTGGCGTACCAATCGGTAATTTGTATTCTTTATCTTTGAAATAGATTTCGGTGCCGTGCATTTTTAATACTACTGTTGCACCAATGCGATCCACTGCTTCACGATTGCGTTCAAATGACTGATCTTCAATAGGAATCCCACTTAAACGTTCCCATTCTTTTTGATGCGGTGTGAAAATAACGTTGCAAGTAGGGATATCAGGTTTCAATTTACTGAAAATCGTTATCGCATCACCATCTACAATAAGTGTTTGATGGGATTGAATATTTTGTAGTAAGAATGTGATGGCATTATTACCTTTAAAATCACAACCTAAACCAGGACCTATTAAGATACAGTCTGTATTTTCAATCATTTTTGTTAACATCTTTGTATCATTAATATCAATGACCATAGCTTCAGGACAGCGTGAATGTAATGCAGCATGGTTTGTTGGATGTGTGGCTACAGTTATAAGACCACTACCACTATATACACATGCACGGGCTGCCAACATAATTGCGCCACCTAAATTTGCATTTCCACCAATTAATAGAATTCTGCCATAATCACCTTTATGCGTATCATCTTCACGCTTAGGAATGTTTACGGATGATAAAGTTTCCATATTGAAACCTCCTTTTAAGTTTATTGTTATTATCCTTTAAATAATTGAAGCATATCGTTTTAAGTCACTTCAATTACTGCAATTGTGTAGTCAAAATATCACTATTAAATGAACCATTTTATCGAAAAAATTATTAAGTTGATTTTTAAATACAATAGAAAATATTATACCTGCATCGCCCTTAAGTCAATAGATAAAATGATTAAGATTTTAATAATTTATGTAAAGATGATTTGAACATTGCTTTATCCCATTAAAACAGTGATTTAATACCATGTTACGGATATGGCAAAAGCTATTGTTCTACTAAAAATGTAAGCGTATACTCGAATTAATTGAA
>Ga0079226_10002091_pt1 | contig 15328 bp, 13 predicted proteins | sample Poulit2014_FD_76345 | JGI IMG/M metagenome (GOLD analysis project Ga0079226, IMG submission 76345) | Agricultural soil microbial communities from Georgia to study Nitrogen management - Poultry litter 2014 | ecosystem: Environmental > Terrestrial > Soil > Agricultural land | place: USA: Georgia... | reverse complement strand
TCATTCGTATAGTTTTGAAAAGTGATGGAGGAAGAACTATCGGCCCCAATGATGACATAGACAGCCAATAGTATGAATCCGACAATTGCGACAATCTTAATGAGCGACAACCAATATTCAACAACTCCAAATACATTGACACTTGTTATATTTACATACAATAAAGCAGCTGAAAAAACGATAATCCATACAAATCCAGGTACAGTCGGGAACCAGTATTGCATGTAAATAGCTACTGCTGTAACTTCTGTTCCGATCGCTAATACTAAACAGAACCAATATGAATAACGAACAGCAAATCCAGCCCAAGGATTGATGTAGCTTTCTGCATATGCTCCGAAAGAACCTGAAGTCGGATGCGCTACCGTCATCTCCGCGAGACACCCCATCAGCATCAATGCAATCAAAGCCCCGATTGCATAGCTTACAATAACGCTTGGACCGGCTAATCCAATTGCCAGACCGCTTCCTAAAAATAGCCCCGTTCCGATTGCTCCGCCAATGGCGATCATCGTCATTTGTTGTGTTGATAAGCCTTGTTTTAAACCTTTTTCTCTTTCAATAATTTGTTCGACATTATTTTTTTCCATATTTTTCTCCTGAACAGTTATTTTTTAATCGGAAAATAGATTTGGAATTAACAGTACAGCGTCTTCCCAATAGGTAAGCAGCAAAAGCATGAGAATAGACACTATTAAAAACGGCATAATCGCTTTCACCAAATTCTCTATACTGACTTTTGCAACAGATGAAACGATAAACAGCCCTGTTCCTACCGGAGGAGTGAGCAAACCGATTGTCAAGTTGATTGTAATGATGACCCCGAAATGAACTGGATCAATTTGATAGGTTGCTAGAAGTGGTGTCAAAACAGGGACTAGTATTATTAAAGCGGCAATTCCGTCTAATACTGTTCCCAATAGAAGAAGTAGTATGTTTACTAAGAGCAGAAACACGATTGGACTCTCAGAAAGACTTAACATACCGCTTGCAAGCGTTTGCGGGATTTGTTCATATGCCAGAATAAACCCAAACACATTTGCCATGACGATTAAAAATGTAATCGTAGCCGTATTTGTTACTGTATTGAGAAAGATTTCGGGCAAATCTTTTGCTTTCAGTTGTTTATATGAAAATCCGATTATAATCGCAATGATACAAGCTACTGCGGCCGATTCCGTAGGTGTGAACATACCGCTTAATATTCCATAGATAATAATGAATGGAATTAATAATGCAGGAATAACCTTAAAAAAATTGCTGAGAATTTCTTTCAAAGTGCCACGTTCACTTTTAGGGAAATTATTTTTTTTGCTCATAAAACCAATAATGATGATAAAGCCGATACCTATCAAGATTCCAGGGACAATCCCTGCCAAAAACAGATCGCCTATCGATGCGCCGGTCAGCGTACCATAAATAATGAACAACATGCTCGGTGGGATGACAGGCGCTACAATCGAAGATGCTAATGTCAATGCGGAGGAAAAACTGCGGTCATAGCCTTCCTTTTCCATTTCTGGAACCATTACCTTGCTCATCATCGCTGCTTGTGCATTCGCTGACCCTAAAATCGATGCTAGAAACATATTCGCGATAATTGAAACATAGGCCAGTCCGCCACGAAAATGACCAATCAACACTTTGGCAAACGAAACCAAACGGGTCGTTATTCCACCAAAATTCATCAATTCTCCGGCTAACATAAAAAGCGGGATAGCAAGCAGACCGGCGTTATCCATTCCAGAAAACATTTTCTGAGGAACGGATGTCATTAATGTCATATCTCCAATCAAAAGAATATAGGAAACAGACGTGATAATTAAGACCAACGATATTGGGATTCCAATCAGCAATAGTAAAATAAATATGATAAGTGGTGCCATCATGCCAAATGTCATACAGATTCCCTACCTTGTCTGTCATCTTTGATATAGTCGATTAATTGATCTAATAAATGAATAAAAGCGAATGTCAATCCGACTGGAACAGATAAATATGGAATCCACATCGGGATGCGCATGGAACTAGATTTGGTGCTAGATAAGGAAAAAATCCAATCATAGCTAATATAAAGAAGATAAGCTATGAAAATTAAAATGATAATATGTGTGATGATGCTCATTACCCTTTTGCTTTTTCCTGCCAATCGTTCTACTAAAAAAGTGATAGAAGCTTGAGACTTGTATTTCAATCCCAAACTTCCTCCTAAAAATGTCAACCATGCCATCATAAAGATACTTGCTTCATTTGCCCAATAAATGGGGTCATTCAGAAAATACCTGTATATCACGTTGCAAAATAGAACTACCGTAATTGTTACGATTAATATCATGGAAATGACTTTTTCGATTGATTCAATTATGTTGCTGATAGTTTTCATGAATTGACCTCCTTAGCGCTTAAAACTTGGCTTATGCAAATAAATCATAGGAGGTAATATCTATAAAGAACTATTACCTCATAGCTTTAAAGTCCTCTATTATTCTCGGAATGTATCAATAAATTCTTCAATTAGAGGATCCATCGCTTTATATTTCTCATCAAATTCTTCCTTATAAGAATCGAACAGGGATTCATCCATATCGTATAAATCCATCCCACGATCTGTTAGAATTTCCATGTATTCATCCTCTTGTCCTGCTCTTTTAAGTGTTGCAAATTCAGAAGCAGCAGCCATTGATTCATCTATTATTTGCTGGTCTTCTTCAGACATGCCGTCATATAAGTCCTTATTCATAATCATAACCGCAGGCCATACCATATGGTTCGTCATTGCACCGTATCCAGTAACTTCATCGAAGTTTGAAGCAACAGCAACATCCAAATCCATTTCCATTCCGTCAATTACACCTGTTTGTGCCGATTGATAAACATCAGGCAAGGAAATAGACTCCGGGCTTGCACCTAACAAACGATACCAATCTTCCAAGGCAGGGCTTGGTGTTACTCGTAACGTTAAACCTTCTATTTCTTCAGGAGACTCAATTTTTTCTGTAAACATCATTGTACGATGTCCAGAGAAGAAATAATCCAATGCTTTCAATCCATCTTCTTCAAGTGTTGCTAAAATTTCTTTTGCAACCTCTGTATCTTTCGCTTCATGTGCATCCTCATAAGAATCAAATATATAAGGGGCAAACCACGCACTGAATGCATCAGACTTTGATGTTAAAAATGCGTTAGTGATAAACCCAAAATCTAGGGAACCAGTTTCTAGTTGTTGAACCATATCCGCGTCACTTCCTAATTGACCTCCTGGATAAAGTTCCAATGTCATGCGACCGTCTGAGCGTTCTTCTAGTTCCTCAGCCAATTTCTCGCCGGCTTCATTAAAAATATGATCGGGAGGTGCAATATGGCCTAATTTAAATTCATACGTTTCCCCGTCTCCCCCGCCTCCTGTTTCAGCCTGTTCACTATCCGCTTCAGCGCTTCCTTCTTCTGCCTCATTTCCGCCGCAAGCGGCTAGAAGCAAGCTGCCGAACAAAAGAATGAACATTAATAGGTTCCTACTTTTTTTCATTATCTTTCTCCCCCTCAATTCAAAATAGTTTATTTATTATGAAAATATGGAATTTTTAAATATCTCTTACAATACTTCGATATATCCTAATTCACGGGAAACAGCTTTCCCAGTGTTTACGATGCTCATGATCATTTGCCTTGTATTCATGCTTTGCATATAGCTTATTGGTCCTACTAAATTAACCGCTGCAATCGTTTCACCCGAATAAGATTGAATCGGCGCTGCTATCGCATAAGTAGAAGTATCGTTTTCATTGTTGCTGATTGAATAGCCTTTTTCTCGAACGCTATCTAATTCCCTTTTCAATGCATTAACCTCTGTTATGGTGTTTGGACCTTGTTTCGAGAGTCCTCTTGAAATTGTTTCTTGCAAATATGTTCGGTTAAAAGCGAGAAGCACTTTCCCGGTGCTTGTACTGTATGCAGGCTTTCTATCTCCTAAATAGGTCGGCACAAAATCAGCTTCTTTCGAAGAGATTCGTAAAACAAAGATGACATCGCCTTTATCGTACATTCCGATATGGGCTGTTCCTCTGAACCGCTCTGTCAATCCTTTCACTAGCGGCAAAGCCTTATTATAAATATCATGTTGGAACATCACCCCGTTATTCCAATCAATGATTTTCCAGCCTAGCCGGTATTTCCGATTGCCATCTCGCATCAAAACGCCCTCATTGCACAAGGTTTTGATCAAATGGTGTGTCGTGCTTCTGCTTAAATTTAGCATTTCAGCAATCTCGGCATTTCCAAGGACAGGTTCATCAATCGTGAAGCAACTTAAAATATCGCAAGCTCTTTTGACTGATCCAATCAACACAAATTCCTCCTTAATTGGATTCATTATCGTTCGTTGGACAAAAATTTGCCTAATACAGATATCACCTCCGGAAAAACGCCTCCATTAAAGCGCTATCATTTCTGAATTGTGAAAATATTTACTACTTAATATAGCTTATACATTCTAATTTGACAAACACCAAGTTTAACATGCTGAAACTTTGGGAATTTCCCTCTAAGAAATTTTATTAATTTTCGGTTTAAGTTCCATTTTCATAAGAAAAAAGAGCGATAGGATTGAAATAATCATCAGAGCCATGACAAACAACCATCCTAATGAATATGACCCGGTCAAGTCGACGATAAAGCCGAAAATAGGCGGAAAAAGAATGGCTCCCCATGAGCCGATAGTTATGCTTGCGCCTGTAGCTGCTCCAGATAAAGAATGGTGGACCATTTCGGTTGTCGCATTCATCCATACTCCGTTAAATCCGGATGTGCCGAAACCAAAGATAAATACGACGATACCAATCAAGTAAAACGGAGTGCCTTCGGGCAATAAAGATGTGATGATCGATTGGATGGCAACTAAAGCCGATATGAGCAGTAAGACGACGACTCTTTTCCCAGAAAAAAACGTATCGCTGATCACTCCCCAGCACACTCTTCCCAATGAACCGCCAAGTTCCGCAATCCCTAGCAATACACCAGACAAAATGAGCCCTATTCCAAGATGTTCATGAGCGAATAAAACGATAAACGTATTGAGAATCATTTGTGAACCGCTAAGAAGCATCGCACACAACGTCACAACCATAAGTCCTTTATTGCGCAACGACCGGAGTAGGCTTATCGTTTTTTTCTTGTCATCGGATGCAAAAGATTTTTTCGGTTCATCATAGACAAAATAAACGATGAGCCTGATAAATAGCAAACATAAGGCAGCTGTCAACACTGCCGCCTTCCATCCGACCTCTTTCGCCAAGGGCAAAAGGATAAGGGCGGCAAGTGCAGAGCCTGATGTGACCCCCATCTGTTTAATTCCCATTGCAGTGCCTCTTTTTGTTTCTTTAAACCAGTAGATGATTCCGCGATTGGTCGTCGGATGGGAAGCCCCGTAAGCAAAACCGGCAATGACGATCATCAGCAATACGAAGGCAAAAGAAGATGCAACAGACATTGCCAAAAAACTGCCGCTTAAAATCAATGTGATGTACAAAATCATTTTTCGGGAACCGGCTTTATCCGTCAGCATGCCGGCCGGCATCGATATGAACGATTGCCCTAAAAACAATGCCGCAGGAAACAAACCGATTTGAGACATTGTCAACTGCAAATCTTGCCCGATAATCAAGCCTAACGGTGCAATGCTTCTGGCAACGAATGCAATTGACAGCTGAATCAAAAACAAATAGGCAAGCATTTGCCAAGGCTGATATGTCGAACGAAAATGTTTTTCCATTTGATCTTCACTTTTTCTTTGTTTTCTTTAGCATAGCAAATTTCTTCTTATATAAAATCTCATCATTTCACATGGTGAATCAATTTGATATTTTCATCAAAAAAATCCCCTTTCAGCAAACATTTTTGCCAAAAGAGGATGGATTTTATTTTTTCATCGAGTTACGATCTCACATAAGCACCGAATTTTTCATTCACATTATCGACAATCTCTTTAAAGGAAGCATCGACTTCTTCATCGGTCAATGTTTTTCCGGGGTCTTGATAATGCACATTATATGCAATCGATTTTTCATTTTCTTTCAAGTTTTCGCCTGTATACACGTCGAATGCTTCGACTCGTTTGACGAGCGGAGCCCCGACTCTTTCAATTTCGGCTTTGATATCGCCGGCCGAAACGGTTTGATCGACAACAAAAGCGATGTCTCGCAAAATGGACGGGTATTTCGGTATCGGCTTATAAATCATTTGCTCACGATTCGTCTGCAAAATAAATTCCATATCGATATCAAAAACAAACGTTTCTTTCAAATCTTGCCTTTTCGCAATGGTCGGATGGACTTGGCCGAGAAATCCAATCGTTCTTCCTTCATGAACGATAATGGCACAGCGGCCAGGATGCATCTCTTTTACAGCCGCTTGCTCGAAAGAGACCTCTATATCGAGATAGTCAAATAGCCCCTCGACAATTCCTTTTGCCACATAAAAGTCGACCTGCTTCACTTCTTGTTGCCATGGATGATCGACCCATGTTCCGGTTAAAGCGGCGGCCAGGCGCGGTTGCTCTTTAGGCTGCTTCGTTATGTTCTCTTCTTCAGACAAGAAGATTGACCCAATTTCATAAAGAGCGACATTCGCTTGTTTCCTTGCGACGTTATACGTCAGACGGTTCAACAGTTCTGGCAGCAAGCTTAACCTTAAATATTGATGGTCTTCACTCATCGGCATCGATAATTCGACCGGTTGCAAATTATCCGGCAGTTCCGGGCTCATCAACTCTCTCACTTGCTGTTTATTAGTCAATGAATACGTAATGGCTTCCGATAAGCCGACGCCTTCCAAATATTTTTTTAAATTTCTTTTCAACTGTTGTTTGTTTGTAAGCCCGCCTGGTTTTGAAGCGTTGGCCGGCAGCGTAAATGGCAACTTATCATAGCCATAAATCCGAGCGACCTCTTCAAGCATATCTTCAAAAATAGCAATATCTCCGCGGCGCGTCGGCACGAAAACGGTAAATTCCTCTCCGCTTCGTTCGAAACGAAAGCGCAATTTCCTCAATATATCTTCTATTTCTTCGAAGCTGATTTTTGTCCCTAATCGTTTATTGACTTGTTCTCTATTCATCTGGACCGTCTTTTCGCTTCGATTAAGTTTGTCCGCTTCGACAACGCCTTTTGCCACTGTCCCATTTGCATATTTTTCAAACAGCTCGCACGCTCTTATGCCTGCTTCCCTCACTCGATTCGGGTCGATCCCTTTTTCATAGCGTGTGCTCGCCTCGCTACGCAACCCGGTGTCATTCACAGCTTTGCGCACCGTTTTCGGATTGAAATAAGCGGATTCGAGCAAAATTGTTTTCGTTTCATCGCTCACTTCGGTATTGGCGCCACCCATCACACCCGCGATGGCGATCCCTTCCTTGCCATTCGTTATGAGCAGATGTTCATCAGACATTGTCCGCTTTTGGTCATCAAGCGTCACAATTTCTTCCTTTTCTTTTGCACGGCGCACTAAAATTTCTTTTGAATCTAGCAAATCATAATCGAAAGCATGCAGCGGCTGTCCGTATTCCAACATGATGTAGTTTGTAATATCGACCACATTGCTGATTGGCCGGATGCCCGCTGCAAGCAAATAGTTTTGCATCCAAAGCGGTGAAGGTTTCACCTCGACATCTTTTATCACAAAAGCACCGTAATAAGGGCAAAGGTCGCTGTCCTCAACCGAAACGGAAATGTAGTCTTCAGCTTTCTCTTCGCTAGTCTTGACAGTCGGTTCAGGGAGCGTTATGTCCTTATCTAAAATCGCGGCCACTTCATACGCCACCCCGATCATGCTAAGCGCATCTGCACGGTTTGGCGTCAAGTCGAACTCGAGAACCGCATCTGTTAAATTGAGCAACTCATCGACCGGCTCCCCTACAACCGCGTCATCCGGCAATACGGCAATTCCTTCTGCATAAGCAGGAATGATGAATCTTTCGCCTACGCTCAATTCTTGCAAAGAACAAATCATCCCGTTGGATTCAATTCCGCGCAATTTCACTTTCTTGATTTTGAAATTGCCCGGCAAAACAGCTCCTGGCTTTGCGACCACCACTTTTTGTCCTGCGGCTACGTTTGGAGCTCCGCAAATGATTTGCAATTTATCATCGCCGACATCGACTTGGCATAATTTCAATTTATCCGCATTAGGGTGCTGGATGCATTCCTCTACATGCCCGACAACAATGTTTTTGCTTTTTTCATCGATAATATATTCGATTCCGTCCACTTCGATTCCCGATTTCGTAATCATTTCCCCCAACTGTTCCGGGGTCAAATTCCCTATATCCACATATTTTTTTAGCCAATTCAATGATACTAACAAAAGTTACTCCTCCTTTTTAAGCCTCATGAAATTGTTTTAAAAAGCGAATGTCATCCGTATAGAAACGTCGGATATCGTCAATCCCGTATTTCAGCATCGCAATCCGGTCCGGCCCCATTCCAAAAGCGAAACCTGTGTACACTTTTGAATCATATCCTGCCATTTCAAGCACTTTAGGATGAACCATTCCAGCTCCTAAAATTTCAATCCACCCCGATTGTTTGCAAACGGAACAGCCCGCCCCGGAACATACTTTGCAAGAAATATCCATCTCAACAGATGGTTCCGTAAACGGAAAGAAACTTGGACGGAACCTCAGTTCGCGGTCTTCTCCGAACATCTTTTGCACAAATAAATGTAGCGTTCCTTTTAAGTCGCTCATCCGAACGTCTTTATCGACATACAACCCTTCGATTTGTGTAAACTGATGGGAGTGCGTCGCATCATCATTATCGCGTCGGTACACTTTTCCAGGGCAAATCATTCGGATCGGTTCCGTTCCTTCAAGCGCCCGCATCGTTCTCGCTTGCATAGGAGAAGTGTGGGTGCGTAGCAATAATTCATTCGTAATATAGAATGAGTCTTGCATATCTCTTGCCGGATGGCCTTTTGGCAAATTCAGCGCCTCAAAATTGTAATAATCTGTTTCCACTTCGGGACCTTCTTTCACTTCGTAGCCGAGCCCGATAAATAAATCTTCAATTTCCTCAATGATAGACGTCAAAATATGCGAACCGGCAACATGGACAGGTCGTCCCGGCAAAGTGACATCGATTGTTTCTTTCTGCAGCTGTTTCTCCAACTCTTCCTGCTCCAGCTTTTCCTTTTTTCCGTCGATCGCTTCCTGAATCGTCGTTCTCACTTTGTTTGCCAACTCGCCGATCACAGGCCTTTCTTCTTTGGACAGTTTGCCCATTCCTCTAAGAACCTCTGTGATCGATCCTTTCCTTCCTAGGTACGTGACTTGCACAGCTTGAATATCTTTCAAATCATTAGCATCATGCAATTTTGCTATCGCTTCTTTTTCAAGCGTCTGCAACTGTTCTTTCATCAATAATGCCTCCTTCAATCATTCGAAAATTTCATGTAGCGCCTTCACGCGCCGTTTTGTCGCATTTAGCGTCAGTTTCGGCAGATTCGTGTTGCTTCATCACATTTGAGACTGGATTTTCGTGCACTCCGCGATAGGTTTTCGTTGTTTTGGACGAAGTTGTTTTTCGGCAAATAAAAAAAGCCCTCCCTTAAAAAGGGACGAGGCTTTATGTTCGCGGTACCACCCTTGTTGATACAAATGAAGTATCCAACTTTATATTGATAATGGATTTTAATCCAGAACACTTTTTACGTGTCAGCATCCGGAGTGAATCACAACAATCGGCACAATAGAAATGCTTTCAGTCTGCCGGCATTTCCTTCCTGCATTGTCCATATGCATTGCTGCTTGGCTCGTTCAACGCTTTTCGATATGAAACTACAATTTAGTATAACGAAGCATACATAAATATGCAACTAATTTCTCATCTTATACATTAAGATGCCTGCCGCCACGCTTACGTTCAACGATTCCGCTTCGCCAAAAATCGGAATTTTCACTTTTTGCCCAGCTTCTTTCAAAACTGCTTCGGATATGCCTGCCCCTTCATTCCCGACAATCAAGGCAGCTTTTCCATCGACTGTCAGCTCGGAATAATCGGCTGCTTCATCAAGAGCGCTAGCCCAAACGGTGTAATTCGACTTTTTCAATTCTTGAATCGCTTCGATCAAATCGCGCTTCTCTAGGGAAACATGAAAAATCGAGCCTTGCGATGCGCGGATTGCTTTATCATTGAATGGGTCGACTGTTCCCGAGCCAACAATTATTTTCGAAAAACCTGCCGCATCCGCTGTCCGTATGATTGTTCCGAGATTGCCCGGATCTTGGATGGCATCTGTCAGCAAAATATATTCATCCGTTTTCGGAACAACTTCTTTCATATAGACGACAGCCGCGATTCCTTGCGGAGTGTCTGTTTGCGTTATTTCGCTAAATACCCGGTCATTTACTGCGGTCACTTTACTTTCATTGATCCAGTCGGGAATCGTTGTCCCGTTCTGGACGATGATTGTTTCCATCTCCCAATCGCTTTTGTCGGCTTCCTCGACTAAATGAAACCCTTCGATTAAAAACTTTTGCATCCTGTCTCGATATTTTCTTGCGTGCAGTTTCTTCCATTTTTTCACTTGAGTGTTTTGCAAAGAAGTAATCATATTATCAGCCCTATTTTAAGTTAATTCTATCATACATATTTCATGAGGGAGCGGTCAAACTAAACAAAAAGGAGGTAATGCAAATGAATCTCGATTTAAGAAAAGCAATTTTAAACAATATTAAAGAAAATTCGAGAGACCAGCTCGAATCGACCATTGTCGATGCTATCCAAGACGGAGAGGAAAAATTATTGCCAGGTCTTGGTGTGCTATTTGAATTGATTTGGAAGCAATCTGATGATAATGAAAAATTGGAGATGCTTGAAGCATTGGAAAAAGGTGTACAAGAAGCAACTTCCATGCAATAAAGAAAAAATGCATCGTTTGGCCTATATTTTCTTGATTTTTAAGCTGAATCGCCGTAAGATAGAAAGAGAATATAAATGGGGCGTTCATATGAATCAAATCAGTGGTCATTACAATAACTATATCAATCATGCAGAAACGGCAAAAGCAAATGGACAGAAGCGTTACGATTCGGCAGATTTCAGGCAGCTATTGCAAGCAAAAATCGAAATGGCAATGGCGCTGAACAGCCAAATCAATCAAGACGCTAGCTTTATTTTTCCCTCTTTTTCCGCCTCGGGATCCATGTTCACTCCGGATTTGCCTTTTTTGATGAACAATCAGGTTCTTGCTTCCCGTTCTCAAATAGAGCCGAATTTTTCCGCATATAACAACGATGCTATCAACAAAACATCGGTACATAGCGCGAACGGTTCAATCGGAAAAAACGACAATGCTAGTTCAAGCAAAATCAATGATATTGTTCGTCAAGCGGCAAATAGATTCAATCTGGATGAAAAGTTAATTCATGCCATCATTAAAACGGAATCGAACTACAATCCGAAAGCGACGAGCAAAGCGGGGGCAATGGGGCTCATGCAACTCATGCCCGGGACAGCCCGCGAAGTCGGCGTGACCGATCCTTATGATCTTGCGCAAAACATCTACGGAGGAGTTCAATATTTCAGCAATATGCTTAACAAACATAAAGGAAATATTGAATTGGCGCTAGCATCCTACAATGCAGGCCCTGGCAATGTCAAAAAATACGGCGGCATACCGCCATTCAAAGAAACGAAAAATTATATCCGAAAAGTGATGAACGAATATTTGGGAAGATAAAAAACCAGTTCCTTCGCGAGTTGCGAGGAAGCTGGTTTTTTCATCAAATTCCGTAAGCGCCTTTCCAAACGACATCTCTGTAATGGCTTTCGTCCGTATCTCCTTCTGTGTTGATGCATAAAATCCTCGATGTTTCATCCAGTCCTAACGTATCCTTCACTTCCGATTCATTTGCCATATGAAGATAATGAAGCAGTCCGATTGCTACAGCAGCGCCAGATTCTCCGGAAATAATTTTCGGGTCATCTTTCAATGGATTTCCCAACACTCGCATTCCTAAAGCCGCAAGAGAATCATCGACCGAAAATGCAGCCGATGCATACTGAGATAAAATTCGAAACGCTCTCGTATTCGGCGCGCCGCAACAAAGCCCAGCCATGATTGAATTTAAATCTCCCGTAACGATTTCCATTTCTCCGGAACCATTCAAAAAAGACTTATAATAGCAATTTGCCTGATGAGGTTCCGCTATTATTATTTTCGGCTGCTTGTCCCGATAATACTGTGTGAAATATCCGGCGATGCTTGCGGCAAAAGAACCGACTCCGGCTTGGAGGAAAATATGGGTCGGAGGTCGTTCTTCATTCTCTATCAATGTTTCAATCGTTTCTTTCGCAATCGTAGCGTATCCTTGCATAATCCAGAGAGGGATTTTGTCGTATCCTTCCCATGCGGTATCTTGCACCATCACGAAGTTATTTTCTTCAGCTAGCTTGGCGCATAATTGAACGGTTTCGTCATAATTCACGTCCGTTATTTTCGCTTCGGCTCCTTCCGCCCGAATCGCTTCAAGGCGCGCCTCTGCTGAACCTTTCGGCAAATAAATGACCGCTTTTTGGCCTAATTCCCGAGCCGCCCAGGCAACTCCTTTTCCATGGTTTCCATCAGTAGCGGAAATGAAGGTGATTTGCCCGATTTTATCACGCACTTCCAGAGACTTGAGCTCATCGAACGAAACATGATTCATATCTTTTCCAAGCCGCTCCGCCACATATTTTCCGATTGCATAGATGCCGCCCAACACTTTAAACGCATTCAGCCCGAAACGAAATGATTCATCTTTCACTTTTATGTCTGCGAATCCATAATATGCGGCAAGATTTTGTAGCGTATGTAAAGGCGTCGTCTCGTTAGCTTCATGAGTTTTTTGAAACGCAGCTATTTTTTCCGTTTCTTTTTCGGTAAAAAATTTCAGTTTTTCTTCGTTATATGCTGCGGAATAAAGCTTGTTTTTTGCCAATGCAAATTCCTTTTGCGAAAAATTTGCCTCCATTTCGATTCCCCCTCATTTCGGTTTTGAAGAAAAAACATCGTTCATTTAACTTTCATTAAACAAACGATGTTTTCTTCATTTATGCTAAACGGATTTTCTCCATTTTCTTTTCGTCGACCTTTTTGATCACTTCCACAATAAGCTTCACCGCATTTTCAAAATCATCACGATGCAACATCGCTGCATGGGAATGAATATAGCGCGTAGCTATCGTGATGGAAAGAGCCGGAACCCCGTCTGCAGTCAAATGGATGGCGCCTGAATCCGTGCCTCCCCCAGCCATGGAAGAATATTGAAATGGAATTCCTTTTTCCTCAGCAGTCTCTACGACTAAATCGCGCACTCCTTTATGAGAAATCATCGACGCATCATATAAAATGATTTGCGGGCCTTTTCCTAATTTGCTGTCGGCATCTTTATCAGAAACACCAGGCGTGTCTCCAGCAATTCCGACATCGACTCCAAATGCAAGGTCCGGCTGAATGAGATGGGCGGAAGTCCTCGCACCGCGCAATCCGACCTCTTCTTGAATCGTTCCGACGCCATACACGATATTCGGATGGTCTTCGTCTTGTAGATGCTTTAAAACGTCGATTGCAATCGCGCAGCCGATGCGGTTATCCCATGCTTTTGCAAGCAACATTTTCTCATTTTTCATTTGCGTAAATTCAAAATATGGGACGATGGAATCTCCAGGACGCACGCCGAATTGCTCCGCCTCTTCCTTGCTAGACGCCCCGATGTCGATGAACATATCTTTGATTTCGACTGGTTTTTTGCGCTGTTCCGCTGTCAAAATATGCGGTGGCTTGGAGCCGATGACGCCGGTGAGATTGCCTTTTTCCGTCATAATCGTCACGCGCTGGGCAAGCATGACCTGGTTCCACCAGCCGCCAATCGTTTGGAAATACAAAAATCCATTTTTATCAATCCTTGTCACCATGAATCCGACTTCATCCAAATGGCCGGCCACCATAATTTTTGGACCATTTGCCTCGCCGGTCTTTTTAGCGATGAGGCTTCCGAGATGGTCTGTAAACACTTCATCTGCGTAAGGCTTTATATATTTTTCCATCACATCTCGCGCTTCTTTTTCATGTCCGGATATCGCATTCGCATCGGTCAATTCTTTCAGCATCGTCAAAGTTGGATCTAAATTTGCCATATGTATCATCCTCCTTGATTAATAGCCTTTTTCCTGTCTTTCATAGTTTACTTCATTTTTCTTGCGGTATGCCTTTTGTATATCCTTTTCCGAAAAGCCTAGACGTTTTGCCAAATGCAAATATTCTTTGAACAAATTCAAATATTTCTCTTTGGTCTGGTTTTCATAGAACGCCAAGCATTTCTTGAAAACGGTGTTGAATTGTTCCGTCTCGTCTTCGGCGGCAACCGATGAATCGATATGAGAAAATTCATATCCTTTATGCAATCCTATCGACAAAAGAAAATGGATGTTGTCGACATATTCCTCTAAAATGACAGATTCATTCGACCTTTCCTTCGTGCTCCAAAACTTGAAACAGCGCGTTTCGTTGGCAAGTTCGCCAAGTTCCACGAGGAGCGCCAAAAATCTCTCTTCGAACAAGTCTTCCTCTATTAAATTATGTTTTTTTGCTATATATGTATCCAAATCGTTTTGCATCGCAAATAGCGTGTCCCAATTCACCGAAAATTCCCCCTGTATATCTCTATTGTACCATTATTTTGAAATTGTTATCTAATAATTGCATTATCGGTGCAGTCAATGAGAGAAATTGACTGGCCTTATAATGCGAAGTGTCGCGGAAGCGTTGTATTCATAGGAATTGCAGCTAGCAAGGGAGCGCATTAATCAGCTAGATGACAATTAGTCCAGCTATATCGCGATTTGTTCAGCTGGAACGTGGATTTAATCACGGAAAATGGGATTTATCCACGAGACAGGCTGTTGTTCAGCCATATCGCGATTTGTTCAGCGGAAACGTGGATTTAATCACGAAAAATGAGATTTATCCACGAGACAGGCTGTTGTTCAGCCATATCGCAATTTGTTCAGCGGAAACGCGGGTTTAATCACGGAAAACGGGATTTATCCACGGGACAGGCCGGTGTTCAGCTATATCGCGATTTGTTCAGCTAAAATGCGGTTTAATCACGGAAAACGGGATTTATCCACGAGACAGGCTGTTGTTCAGCTAAATCGCGATTTGTTCAGCGGAAACGCGGGTTTAATCACGGAAAACGGGATTTATCCACGAGACAGACTGTTGTTCAGCCATATCGCGATTTGTTCAGCTAAAATGCGGATTTAATCACGGAAAACGGGATTTATCCACGAGACAG
>Ga0079226_10002090_pt1 | contig 15334 bp, 12 predicted proteins | sample Poulit2014_FD_76345 | JGI IMG/M metagenome (GOLD analysis project Ga0079226, IMG submission 76345) | Agricultural soil microbial communities from Georgia to study Nitrogen management - Poultry litter 2014 | ecosystem: Environmental > Terrestrial > Soil > Agricultural land | place: USA: Georgia... | reverse complement strand
TGAACATGATGCCAGTGCCACGCTCGGTGCGGCGGGCTGGCGTGTGGATTACATGGTTTTTCGGCGTCAGCGAGATTTACAACCTCCTACTCCTCAAGAGATCGAAAGCCAAGAGCCTTTGGTTGTCTTGGGCGCAGCCCATTTGGATAATGCCCGCCTCATCGATAATTTAGAGTTTTGGTCATAACACCTTTTTGAGCGCTTGGACGAAAAAATAGATGGATAACAAAGCCCTGGATCTTTTGATCTAGGGCTTTGTTTCGTTTGAGCACCCGTAAATAGACAAAATCGGCTATTATGTAATATAAATAAACTATTTGTAAATAATGCTTCGGTCTATTGGACAATAATGGAGGGGGATAGTGAAAGATTTCAATATAGATCCACAACGGCATCATATTACTGCAGTCGCATTGCTATTGAGCACCTTATCAAAACGTGAATGTGAAGTGCTGTCTAAAGTGTGTTTGGGCTACGATTCTGTATCTACAGCCGATATACAGCAGGTGTCTGTCACTACGGTTCGGGCACAGCGGGCGCGTCTACTTAAGAAAATAGGGGCTAAAAATAGCGTGCAGCTGGTGTATTTGTTTAAAAGTGCCGAGGCGTATCACCTTAGAAGATATATCGAACAGTTGCGAGTGGAGAAAAATAAGCCACCAATGCAACTTGGGGTGCTGAGTATTGTGCCTAACGAAGGTACTGATTATCAGAAAATACCGGCTGTGACTGTGGGGTTCGCGGCCGAGCAGCAGGCTGCGCCGCGTTTAATAACGCAGCGCGAAGAACCTATTTAGTGCTCGGGGATGATGAGCTCTTCTTGCATTTCCTCTAAATCATCCTCATCGATGCCGCGGCATTCAGGGGCGGGTTCGTTATCGAGGGCCTCAATGGGATCAATGTCGCGTTGGCGGGTCAGGCTAGTGGCTAGCACGGGTTCGTATTGGTTAAAGCGGTTGACTCTGAGTTGGCGATCATTCAAGAAAGTGAAATCTCCAACGACGGTATCACGCTCGGAAATCAGCGCGATGCGCGTGGGTTCAGTCCCTGTGCGATACCAGCAACCTTGTGCGTGGTGTTCGGTGCCGGCATTGTCAGAGGCGTTTTGAGCCTGCAGTCGCCACATGCCTGCAGGGGCAAAGGTCACGTTCACGCGTATGGGTTGACAGCTAGGGTCACCGGGTGGGCAAGGAATAGTACCTAAAAAGGTGCGCGGCTCGAGCAGTTCGCGCACCTCTCGTGACTCGATGAGCTCTTGGTCTTGGGTTTTATGTTCTTTGCGGTCAAGATCGCCTCTGCCAATTTGGATTTGAGATGGGGCATGGACACTGCCTCGGCCACGGACGTGGTCCAAAGTGTCGCTATAGCTGCGAGCCCGTGGTTGCGGGTCATGGCTGCTTTGGTGGGGTGATTGGGCGCAGCTGGCTAAAACCAGTACGGCACATAAGGCAAAAATAAATTTTGTAGTGGTTTTCATCATGAGTATTTACGGTTAAAGCGTGGGCAGATACCTAAATTATACGCAAGTGCAGCTGGAATAGCAGTCCTGTGGCCGCGCGTGTTCAATTACGCATGGGTTCAATACATAGGCGTCAGGGGAGATTGTTAGTAAAGGGTAGCAGGGGGCGACATGAGTGTGGGCTGGGGGATAGGTACGAATTGGTTTTTCTGGGGACTGCTGTCAAGCGTTTTTGTGGTTTGGTCTGTGCAGCAGGCTTGGCGTTGGAGCGCCTGTTATGTCGCCTTGATCCAGGCAGGTTGGCCACCAACAATAACGACTTTGACGCGGGCTTGGGTATCGCGCGCATCAGCTGAGCGCTGCGCTGCCTTACTTTGGTGGATGCTTAGTGTATGGGCAGTTTTAAGTGTGCTTTGGGTTCTATTTTGGAAGCGCCCCGCGACGGGAATAGAACAATTCGTTTATTGGTTGTGCTGGATTGCGGTGCCGGCATTATTAATTGTTTTGGGGCGGATTGATGCACGAGTTTTTTTGTTGCCTGATCCGTTACTATTGTTTTGGGCAGCCTTGGGTGGTGTCCAGTCTGTGTTGGTATTGCGTTGGCCAGGATGGCTTGCGTTGAGTGCATGGTGCTGCTTTTTTGGGGTTGTAGGGGGGCTGCGTTATGGCTGGAGGCATAGGACTTCTGGGCGGCTTTTAGGTTGGTTTTTTCAATGGTTGGGAGCCGGTGATATAAAATTTCTATGGGCCGCATTTTTTTGGCTCCCTCAGGGTAAAGTTGTGTTAATGTGGATTTACACGGCCGCATTTTGTTGGATGCATCATGGCTGGCAGCAACGTCGGCTTTTGCCACGTGGTCATACCGCTCTTGGACCTCATCTAATTCTCAGTTGGTGGGTCGTGGTATGGGTGCATCCCGCGGCACAGTACGGATATATTCTTTTAGATTAAATAGACAATTCAGACGATGCTGAAAATTGGTCTTACGGGTGGTATTGGCTCTGGCAAGTCCATGGTGGCGCGCTGGTTAGCCCAGTGGGGTGCTACAGTGATCGATACGGATGATGTGTCGCATGAGCTCACCACGACAGGGGGGCAGGCCATACCCTATATCAAGCAGGCTTTTGGGCCCACTGTGGTGGATCCCCACGGGGCACTTGATCGGGCGCAAATGCGTGCTTTGGTCTTTCAGGATTCAGATGCACGCAGGCAGCTAGAGACCATTTTGCATCCATTGATCCGCGAGCACACCCTGGCGCAGGTTGAGGCCGCGCAAGGGCACTATGTGGTAGTAGTGATCCCCTTACTTGTCGAGTCCGGACGGTGGGTGGATTATTTTGATGAAATATGTGTCGTCGATTGCGATGAGCCAACCCAGATCCAGCGTGTTCAACGTCGCAGTGGTTTGACGGTCGAACAGGTGCAACAAATCATGCGTGCTCAGGCCACACGCAAAGATCGCTTGCAGGTTGCCGACCAAGTGGTCGATAATGGCGGCCAAACTGATTTGCAGACATTAGAAGAACAAGTACGACAGCTACACCAGCATTGGTGTACCCGCAGTCAGCAGCAGACAAGGCAAGCATCAGTATAGTTATGGTAAGAACAGTGATTGTTGGCTTGTATTGTGGGTGTCCAGTTCGCAATCGCATCATTTAAGGTTTTAATTGCGTGATACTTTACGAATATCCTTGCAACGAGCGAGTACGAATTTTTTTAAGAGTAGAGCACTTATTTGAACGTCTGTCATTCTTTGCCCAAGGGTCTGAGCCTTTGCAACATCAGGTTGCAGTAGCCACCCTTTTTGACGTGCTTGAGCTGACTGATAGGGTAGATTTGCGCGGCATGGTGTTACAGGACATCGAACGTCAGCGCAATGCCATGCAAGCTCTGCGCGAGCACCCAGGCGTATCAGCCGAGGCCTTGGATGCTATGGTCCAAAACTTGCAGCAGGTGGCCGAGCCTTTGGCCGAGCAGGGACGCATAGCCGAGGGTTTGCGTGACAATGAATGGCTGCAAAGTTTACGTGGGCGCCTGACGGTGCCCGGCTGCTTTGCCCAGATTGATATACCTTCTTATTACTGCTGGCAAAACAAACCTGCCGAGGAACGGCGCGCAGATATACAGCAGTGGATGAGTTCTTTAGTACCTGTGCAACAGGCCATTGCCCTGTTATTGCATATGTTGCGCAGCGCTGCTAATGCTGTTGAGCGCACTGCCAGCGAGGGTGCTTATCAAGAGATGCTCGGAGGTAAAAGTTTTCAATTGTTAAGAGTTTGGGTGCCCAAGCACTTACAAGCTTTTCCCGAGATGAGTGCCAACAAATATGTGATCTGGGTGCGCTTTGCTCAGCAAAATGCACAGGGTAAGCCACAGATGATTAAGCAAGACGTTCCTTTCCAGTTGGCTTGTTGTTCAATTGGTTAATCTGTCAATTCATGCTTTGTTCAGTTATAGCTACGTATAATAGAGCGCAGACTATGGTTTATTTTGCTCTCTGGAGAACAATTGCATGGCGGATTCACAGCCTCAAAAAAAACCCGGAAAACGCCGCGGCTGGTTGATCGCGCTTGTACTGATCGTTTTGATCGGTGCAGGCGCTTGGTATTTTTGGGCCCAACGCAGTGCGGATGAACAGGCCGCCGATTCAACTGCTTTTATGGTTCCAAAAGTGCCTGTGCGAATCACTCAGGTAACCGAGGGCGAGCTCCAAGAACGTCTGCGCGCCATTGGCACAGTCGAGGCCTTTAATATCGTGACGGTGCGTAGTCGGGTCGAGGGTGAATTGCTAGAAATTTATTTCAAGGATGGGCAATTTGTCGAGGCCGGCGATGTCCTCGCCCAAGTTGATCCCGAGCCTTACGAGCTGCGTGTCGACCAAGCCAAAGGGCAACACAAGCAAAACCAAGCGCAGCTGGATATTGCCAAGACCGACTTACATCGTTTTCGCACACTGTACGAGCAGGATTCCTTGGCCAAACAAACATTGGAATCCCAAGAGGCGCTGGTCAATCAGCTAGAGGGAACAGTACAAAGCGCTCAGGCGGCCATTTACGAGGCTGATTTGCAGCTAAATTACACGCAGATTCTGGCGCCTATTACTGGCAAGCTCGGCTTCAAACAGCTCGATGTGGGCAATCTCATCTCAACGGGCAGTGTTGATGGGTTGGTGACCATCACCCAGACCCAACCCATCGCGGTTACTTTTTCCTTACCTGAGCAAGACCTACAGCGGTTACTCGAGCGTTTGCACCTAGAGCAGGCGCTGCAGGTCGAGGTTTATGGTCGCAATGACAAGTTACTGGGCGAGGGTGCTTTACTGGCTGTAGATAATCAAATAGATATCAGCACCGGGACGGTGCGTATCAAGGCCAGTCTGCCCAATGAAGACAATGCCCTGTATCCCAATCAGTTTGCACGCATTAGTGTGCTATTGGGTACTCAAAAGGGGTTGCTTGTCCCCGAAGAGGCGGTACAAACTGGGGCACGCGGTGCCTATGTGTATGTGGTTGACGAGGATAACAAGGTACAACCACAGGTACTCGAATTGGGTTTAAAGTCTGCAGGCCAGGTGCTGGTGCTCGATGGTCTGGAAAAAGGGGCGCAGGTCGTGACCGAGGGTACTGATCGTTTGCGTTCGGGCACGGTGGTAGAGCCGGTGACCGACCAAGATGAATAGGGGTTAGCGTGAATATATCGCGTCCATTCATCTTGAGGCCGGTCGCCACTACTTTGGCCATGCTCGCCTTGTTGATGGCTGGTTTTATTGGTTATCGGTGGTTGCCGGTATCGGCATTACCGCAGGTGGATTATCCTACCATTCAGGTCGAGACCTTATACCCAGGCGCGAGCCCAGATGCGATGGCCGCGTTGGTGACCTCACCTTTAGAGCGACAATTTGGGCAAATGGCGGGCTTGGCCCAGATGAGTTCGACGAGCTCAGGGGGTGCGTCCCGAATTACTTTGCAGTTTGATTTGGGTTTGCCGCTGGATATTGCTGAGCAAGAAGTGCAGGCGGCCATGAACGCAGCTTTGAATATGTTGCCTTCTGATTTGCCCAGCCCGCCGGTCTATAACAAGGTCAACCCTGCGGATACGCCAGTGCTGACTTTGGCGGTTACTTCTCCTACATTACCGTTGCCCGATGTGCGCGATCTGATTGATTTACGGGTGGCACAAAAAATTGCTCAAGTTTCTGGTGTGGGGCTGGTCAGTATTGCCGGGGGGCAGCGGCCTGCTGTGCGCATACAAACTGATCCCGAGGTGTTGATTGCCTATGGACTGAGCATGTCCGAGATTCGCCAGGCGGTAAATAATGCCAACGTACATCAGCCCAAGGGAAATCTTGACGGCCCTAAGCGCTCGACTACGATCAGTGCCAACGAGCAGTTACGCTCTATTGAGGACTACGAAAATCTAATCGTCCGCTATGAAGACGGGGCGCCACTCAGACTCAAAGATGTGGCGCGTGTCGTCAACGATGCCGAAGATGTGTATCAGGCTGCCTGGGCAGGCAGCGAGCCAGCTATTTTGCTTAATATTCAACGTCAGCCAGGTGCCAATGTAATCGAGGTGGCGGATCGGGTTAAAGAGCTACTGCCCGAGTTAAGTGCCAGTTTGCCTGTTGGTGTGGATATACAGGTAGCCAGTGACCGCACTCAGACCATTCGAGCCTCTATTGAGCAGGTGCAGATAGAGTTAGGTTTGGCCATTTTGTTGGTCGTGGCGGTGACGTTTACGTTTTTACGTACTTGGACAGCCACATTCATTCCCAGCGTGGTGGTGCCTTTATCCTTGATGGGGACTTTTGCCCTCATGTATGCGTTGGGTTTCAGTATCAATAACTTGACGTTAATGGCCTTAACTATTGCTACTGGCTTTGTGGTAGATGATGCCATTGTGATGATCGAAAATATCGCGCGTCATATCGAACAGGGGATGAAGCCATTGCAGGCTTCTCTCAAGGGGGCACAGCAAATTGCCTTTACGTTGGTCTCTCTGACGTTGTCCTTGGTGGCAGTCTTGATACCACTACTGTTCATGAGTGATGTGATTGGGCGATTATTTCGTGAATTTGCGGTTACGCTGGCAGTAGCCATTTTATTGTCTCTTTTGATTTCTCTGACATTAACACCCATGATGTGTGCTCGTTTGCTGCGGGCGCCCCGTTTGGATACGACGTCCGAGGCTGATGGTGGGGGCCCTGAGGATACTGATGAAAAAAAGAGGCAGGCATTGGATACTGGGGGGGCGCGAGCTGATCTAGACATTCATGACGAGGGGCCGCGCTTTGGACGCTGGTATATTGCGCTGGCTGAACGCGTTTTACACCAAGTATATCGCTTTTATGAGCGTTCGCTGGGTTGGGTTTTAAAACATCAAAAACTTACTTTGCTTTTAACTGTTGCGACCTTGCTACTGACGGTTGGCATGTATTGGCTGGTGCCCAAGGGTTTTTTCCCCCAACAGGATGCGGGTTTGGTTCAGGTCATCACACAGGGACCGCAAAGCGCTTCTTTTTCAACCATGCAACGGTTGCAAGAGAAAGCCGCTGAACAAGTCATGCAGGATCCTGACGTTGAGGCGGTGACTTCTTTTGTCGGGGTGGATGGCAGCAATGCGACGTTGAACACAGGCCATATGCAGGTGGTTTTAAAGCCTTTTGGCGAGCGTCAAAAAACCGCTGCCGAGGTAGCCAAGCGCATTGGGGCGAGTTTTGATTTGGATCCCGAGTTGCAAATCTTTTTACAGCCTGTACAAGAGCTCACAGTGGATGATCAGATCAGCCGTTTGCCTTTTCAGCTGGCTGTTTCAGATCCAGATCATCGTGCCTTGCAGCGTTGGCTGCCCGAGTGGCTAGAGGTCCTAGAAGGGTTGCCTGAGCTAGAAGAGGTCACTTCCAATATGCAGGATAAAGGACATCAATTGCTCTTGAATGTCGATAGAGACACTGCGGCGCGGTTAGGGATCAGTAAATCCACTATTGATGAGGCTTTGTACGATGCTTATGGGCAGCGGTTAATTTCAACTATTTATACCCAGTCGGCACAGTACCGGGTGGTGTTAGAGGTGGCGCCCGAATACCGTCAGCAAATCGATGATCTCGAGTTGCTCTATGTCCCCGGGCGCGAGGGGGCTCTGGTACCGCTTTCAGTGCTGGTAGAGCCCGAGCTACGGCCCATGAGTTTGTCGGTAGAACGTTTAGATCAGTTCCCTGCGGCGCATGTGTCGTTTTCCTTAGCGCCAGGCGTGTCGCTTTCAGAGGCTGTACAGGCCATAGAAGACAGCGTGACCGAGGCACAGATGCCTAGCTCGAGTGAGTTTCGTTTATTGGGTGCTGCGCACGCTTTTGAGGCTTCGCTGTCTACTTCGCTATGGTTATTGTTGGCTGCGGTGCTGACCATGTACATCGTGCTGGGCATTTTGTATGAGAGCTATATTCATCCCATCACTATTTTGTCGACCTTACCCTCTGCCACTATTGGAGCTTTAGGAGCGTTGTTATTGACGGGCCGAGAACTCGATATGGTAGGCATCATCGGCATTGTGCTGTTGATTGGCATCGTCAAGAAAAATGCCATCATGATGATTGATTTTGCACTGGTGGCCCAACGAGAAGAGCAAAAAAGTGCCTGAGATGCGATCTTCTCGGCAGCGATGGTGCGTTTGCGTCCGATTTTGATGACCACTTTCGCGGCCCTCTTTAGTGCCCTGCCTTTGATGTTTGCTCTAGGTGCGGGTGCTGAGTTACGGCGGCCGCTGGGTTTGGTGATGGTGGGTGGGTTGCTGTGTAGTCAGCTATTGACCTTGTATACCACACCGGTGGTTTATCTCTTTTTTGACCGCTGGACACGGCCACGCCGCTATGGACTAAAAGGGCAGCAGTCGTGAGGATTTTTAATGTCTTTATCTTCCGGCCGGTCGCCAGTACCCTGATTTGTCTGGCCATGATGGCTATTGGGGTATTAGCTCTGCGTTTTTTGCCAGTCGCGCCATTACCGCAAATGGATTTTCCCATGATTACGGTGACGGCCAGTCTGCCAGGCGCAAGCCCTGAGACTATGGCCTCCAGTGTTGCTACGCCGCTAGAGCAATCGTTGGGGGCTATTTCTGGGTTGGCGCAGATGACCTCCCGCAGTTCAGAGGGATCGACGCGTATTTCTTTGATGTTCGATTTAAATCGGGACATCAATAATGCGGGCCGTGATGTGCAAGCAGCCATCAATCAGGCGCAGCCGATGCTGCCTTCGGGGATGCGGCGTATGCCTACTTACCATAAGATTAACCCCTCTTCTGCGCCAATTATGGTGCTGGCTATGACTTCGCCCACAGCCAGTCAGGCCGAGCTTTATGATTTAGCCACAACTATTGTGGCGCAAAAGCTGGCGCAGATTAAAGGGGTGGGTGATGTTGATGTCGGTGGGGGGTCGTTACCGGCGGTAAGGGTTAGCTTGGATCCTCAGGCCTTGGCTATTGCTGGGGTGTCTTTAGATCAGGTGCGCCAGACCCTATCGGCAGAAAACCCTTTACGTCCATTAGGTTATTTAGCCGACGGTGAAGAGCAGTTATGGCTCAGCACAGGGGGGCAGATGAATGCTGCCGATGAGATTGCGCCCTTGATCATTCGCTGGGATGAGGATGGTGCCTTGCGTCTGCGTGATGTAGCCCAGGTAGAGGATTCGGTAGAAGATCTATATAACTTGGGCTATTTGAATGATGAACGCGCCGTTTTGCTGATGGTGCGTCGACAGGCCGACGCTAATATCATCGAGACAGTCGAATCTATTCGTGATCGATTGCCTGATTTAGAGGCCATGTTGCCGGCAGAGGTTCATTTGCAGGTGGCGCAGGATCGCACCCCTAGCATCCGTGCGTCTTTGTACGAGGCCCAAAAAACGCTGATCATCGCGGTTTTTTTAGTGACGGGTGTGGTGCTGCTGTTTTTGCGTAATTGGCGCGCTGCTTTGATACCTGCTGTGGCCGTACCTGCCTCATTGATCAGCAGTTTTGCCTTTATGTATGCTTTTGGCTTTACGCTCAATACCATATCTTTGATGGCATTGATTGTAGCGACTGGCTTTGTGGTGGATGATGCTATTGTTGTGCTGGAAAGTATTATTCGCTATTTAGAAAAAGGGCTCAGCCCTTTTCGAGCCGCTGTGCGTGGCCTGCGAGAGGTCAGTTTTACCGTCACCGCAATGAGCTTTTCGCTCGTGGCTGTTTTTATTCCCATGTGGTTGGTCGGTGGGTTGATTGGGCGCTTATTCAAAGAGTTTGCCGTGACACTTTCAGTCGCGGTATTAATTTCTTTATTGATTTCTTTGATACTGACCCCCATGATGAGTGCACATTTATTACATCCAGGGGTGTATCGTGTGGCTGGCCAAACGGATGATGAGGGTGCAGGCGACACAGGACGGGGGGTCCGTGCGTGGTGGAATGGTTTTTGGCGATGGCTCGGGGCGGTGATAGGGGTTGTGGGGCAGTGGTTGGTGCAGGCGTATGCGGTGACCTTAGGTTGGGCTTTAAAGTATCGGCGTCTGACCTTATTGTCTTTAATGCTGGCCGTGCTGTTAAATGGTTATTTATTTACGAGTATCCCCAAAGGATTATTTCCACAGCAGGACACTGGTCAATTGATGGGTTTTTTTCGAGTTGACCGTGGGACTTCATTTCATGCCATGAGTCCAAAGTTAGAACACTTCCGAGAGGTATTACTACAGGATCCCGCAGTGCGTAGTGTGGCGGTGTTTGCAGGGGGACGTGGGGGCAGTAATTCTTCAATGATGTTGATCGAGTTACAGCCCCTAGAAGATCGTGATGTGTCGGCAAACCAGGTGGTCGATAGATTGCGCGGGCAGTTACAGTCAGTGCCGGGCGCTCGATTGTTTTTGACGCCACAGCAAGACATTTTTGTCGGCGGTGGCCTGGGGCGTGCGGGTGCGCAGCAGTTAACCTTGTTGGCCAGTGATTTTGAGGTGCTCAATGAATGGCAGCCACGAGTACAGCAGGCAATGGCCGCCTTGCCCGAGCTGGTTGATGTAGATACAGATTCGGATGACCAAGGGCAACGCATTGAGCTCAGTATTGACCGTGAAAAGGCGCGACAGCTAGGGGTAGAAATGTCTTTGGTGGCTTCTACCTTGAATAACGCCTTTAGTCAGCGCCAAGTATCTGTTATTTATGGGCGTTTAAATCAATACCATATTGTGATGGGCTTGGAAGAACGCTTTAAGCAGGACGTAGAAGCTCTTAAGCAATTAGAAATTGTGACTCAAGGGGGAGAGCGAATCCCCATTACAGCATTTACGGATTTTGTGCCGGGCAGTGCTCCGTTAAGTGTGAGTCACCATGGTTTATTTATTGCTGAAAATGTCTCTTTTGGTTTGGCCGAAGGGGTCAATCTGGAAGAGGCCACTGGAGCCATTAATGATGCGATGGCACGCATACAGCTACCCACAGATAAAATACAGATCAGTTATGAGGGTACTGCACGGTTGATGCGGGATGCGATCGCACAGCAACCCTGGCTGATTTTAGCCGCCTTGTTAACTATGTATGTGGTGTTGGGGATGCTGTACGAAAGTTATTTGCATCCCATTACCATTTTGTCGACGTTGCCATCAGCGGGCATTGGTGCTTTGCTGACTTTGATGGCGGTGGGCGAAGAGTTCACAGTCATTGCCATGATCGGGGTGTTTTTGTTGATAGGTATTGTTAAAAAAAATGCCATCATGATGGTTGATTATGCCTTAATGCAGCAGCGCGCACAGCAGGTCAGTGCACGCAAAGCTATTTATGATGCTTGTTTAGTTCGCTTTCGACCCATCATGATGACCACTATTTCTGCCATTTTAGGGGCTGTCCCCTTGATTGTGGCCACTGGTGCCGGGGTAGAAATGCGTCAGCCGTTGGGTCTGACTATTGTGGGTGGTTTAGTGGTGAGTCAGGTGCTGACTTTATATACCACGCCAGTGTTGTATTTGTTTTTGGAAAATTTACGTCACCGTTTCCTGGGTGAGCGGCCTCGTCTGGGGGCGTCGTAGCACTGAGCCCATAGGGTTTGGCATCGTTGAAGTCCTTAATCCGTAAAGTGAATGGCTATGGAAAAGTTGAAAAAATCTGATGCAGGCAAGCGCAATACCACTCGTTTGGGTATGCGTTTGGGCTTCTCAGTGGCACTTTTGGGTTTGCTTGCTGCCTGTGCAGTGGGTCCAGAGTATACGACCCCGGAGGTTGCCGTCGGCACCGAATTTCAACAACTGAGCACCCAGCAAGGCCAAGAGGGATGGCGACCCAGCGAGCCTAAAACAGTACAAAAAGACTGGTGGCAGGTGTTTAATGATCCTCAGCTAGCGCCTTGGCTCGATGAGTTATTACAAAGAAACGCCAGTCTGGAACAGGCCGAAGCCCGCTATCGGGCAGCGCAGGCTGCCTTGGAGGGCGCACGCTCTTCTTTTTGGCCACAACTGGGGACACAAGCCAGCATGCAGCGCCGCGGTGAGGGCCGCATGTCACCAACCAAACAATATAACTTGAGCGCGAATGTTTCTTGGGAGTTGGATGTTTGGGGGCGTGTTCGTCGCCAAGTTGAGGGCAGTGAGGCGCAGTTACAGGCTTCAGCAGCTGATCTTGAGGGGGTCAAACTCAGTCTGATATCTACATTTTTACAGACCTACTTTCAGTACCAGCTTAATTTGGAATTACTCGAGTTGTATGCCCAGACTATTGATATTTATGAGCATACCTTGTCCATTACGGAAAACCGCTATGCTGCAGGTATGGTTGCGCGCAGTGATGTGGACAGTGCAATATCCCAGTTGGAAAGCGCTCGTGTACAAGAGCAAAATGCACTTCGGCAACGCGAGCAATTAGAACATGCCTTGGCAGTATTGTTGGGCGAGGCACCCAGTGTCCGTGAGTTTGTGGCCCAGCCGCGTGAGTTTGATTACCCTGAAATGCCTGTGACAGTGCCCAGTGCTTTATTAGAGCGACGCCCAGATATTGTTGCTGCTGAACGTCGTGTGGTGGCTGCTAATGCGGAGATCGGAGTCGCCCAGACTGCCTGGTTCCCCGAGTTCAGCTTTGACATGCAGGGGGGTTATCGCAGCAGTAGTTGGGCTGATTGGATCAGTACGCCGGCACGTTTCTGGTCGTTAGGGCCTGCATTGGCATTGAGTATTTTTGACGGGGGGGCGCGTCGCTCACGGGTAGAACAGGCTCGCGCACAGTATGACGAAACGGTGGCTCAGTACCGAGATACAGTTTTGTCTGCTTTGCAAGAGGTCGAGGACCTGTTTGCAGATTGGCAAAGTCTGCAAAAGGAAGAACAAAGCCAAGAACGGGCACTGGCCGCATCGCGCAACGCTTTACGTTCTATGACCGAACAGTACGAGCTAGGAATGGTCGATTATCTAAGTTTAGCGCAGGTGGAAGCCAGTACTTTAAATGCTGAACAAGCCATGCTTGATTTGAAAAACGAGCAGCTCCTCACGGCGGTACGTTTATTTACCGCCTTGGGCGGGGGTTGGCAAGCCCAAGAGCTATGATTCTTGCATCCATTCATGCAGGGCTTGCACCCATAGCCGCGCTGGCAGTCGATACTGGTTTTCAATGCGATCGGCACGCTTATACAGAGTGTCAAACTCAATGTCTGGGGCGTTTTTAAACGCAATGGCAATGAGATTGCCGTCTTCGGTTTCAGGCAGCCAGGCAGTGGCTGCAAAGCATTGATTGAGATCGTGGATATGCTCATGCATCACTTTCTGTGTGCCGAGTAAATTAATAGTTAACAGGCCATCCTCGCTCAAGCTGCGGGCGCAATGCGAATAAAAATCCACACCGCCCAAGATAGGTTCGGTCGCTTCGGCACCATAGGCATCTACCTGTAGTAAATCGTAGTAACCGTCTGCGCTTTGACTCAAAAATTCTTCGGCGCATTGGCGATGGATGGTGATCCGCTCGCTTTGCGCGGGGATAAAAAACTGTTCGTGCGCTACCTCAATGACATGAGGGTTAGGCTCCATAACATCAATATGAGCTTGTGGAAAATGATGCTCGCAAAAGCGGGTCAGCGCGCCCGCCCCTAGCCCGCACTGGGCAATGCGACGCGGCTTTTGATTAAAAAGCAGCCATAGCATCATGCGTTGTGCATAATCATGGACCAGTACATGAGGGGCTTTTAGGCTCATGACGCCCTGTACCCAAGGGCTGTCCAGATACATATAGCGTAGTTCGCCGCGGTTTTTGATTTGTACTTTGGGGTGCTGGTCTGAAAGTTTTTCTGTAGTCATGGTGATTTGTGCTTTTGTATGTCGGCTATGTACGCGCTCATTAAACGTAATGCGGACAGATCGCTAAATACGTGCGTTTTTAATAGTTAGGTCATGCAGACTGATGCAGACTTAGGTCGGTGAATAAAGTAGTTGTCGGATGCCCGCAATGCCTTGGGCACCATGATTGAGTGCGGTGGGTAGAGTGCTGGCATTTTGTCCCCCTAATGCATAAACAGGCAAAGCCACCGCATCAACTAACTGAGCAAATAAATCCCAGCCCAAAGGGGGCTGTGTTGGATGAGACGGCGTGGATAAAACATGGCCTAAAACCGCAAAGTCTACGTGTAAACGTTTGGCCAGTTGTAATTCAGTTAGACTATGCGCAGATATGCCTATTAGGTGGTTAGCAGGCAAATCAAAATGAGCCTGCACAGTGTGAAAACGGTCGGGTAGGACACTGAGTTGCTTGGCATCGTTGCTGCGTAGGTGCACACCTCGGGCTATTGGCCACCAGCTTTGTGGATGAATACTATTGACTAGGCAGGGTGCTTGGTAATGCGTGCAAATGGCCAAGGTTTTTTCAAAACATAATTGTAAATCTTGAGCAGCCTGGTTGTCTTGGTTTGCACGCATTTGCCATTCAGGCTCTCGAAACTGCACAAGATGAGAGCCAGTTTGCAGTGTCTGCTCCAAGCGTAATAACCACTGTTGTGGGTTTGCCTGCGCGCTACTGATCAGATAGCGCTGGGGTAGCTGGAGCCAGCGCAAAATGGGTAAGCTGGCGGGCAGGATGGGGCCAATGCTACCTAACTGATCAGGTAACGCCCAGGCCAGAGTTTGGTCTTCGAGGGGTTGGGGGGTGCCCGACCAGCGCTTGATAATAAAAAGCTCGAGAATAACCGTGCCACGCGGGTAGTGGTGGGTCAATGTATGCCAACGCGTCGCACTTTGCGGTTCAATATGCACCCCCAGTTCCTCGTGAAGTTCGCGAGCAACAGCCTCTAATGAGGTCTCGGTGGATTCGACTTTTCCCCCAGGTAGCTCCCACCAATGAGGCCAAGGCTTATCTGCTGGGCGGCTGGCCAACAATATCTTGCTGTCATCCCGATAGAGGATACCAACTGCGACACGCACTGCCTTAGACATGGTTGGCTGCCCAGTCCTGTGCAAATTGGCGTGCTACTCTGCCTGAACGCGAACCGCGTTGCAAAGCCCACTGTAGGGCTTCTTTTTTAGCAGCATCGATTTGTTGCTGGTTGCAGCCCAGTTGTTGTAGCCAGTAATCAACGATGGCCAGGTAGTGCTGCTGACTAAAGGGGTAGAAAGATAACCAAATACCGAAACGCTCAGAAAGGGATATTTTTTCCTCAACCGCTTCGCCCGGATGGATTTCCCCGGCTTGTGTGTTGGGGTCCAGATTCTCATGCATGTATTCGGGCATCAGGTGGCGACGATTAGAGGTGGCATAGATGAGTACATTGTCGCTGGGCGCAGCTACGGAACCATCCAAGACTGATTTAAGCTCTTTATAACCAGGCTCACCTGCATCAAATGATAGGTCATCGCAGAAAATCACAAATCGCTCAGGGCGGTGCTCTAG
>Ga0079226_10002089_pt1 | contig 15342 bp, 17 predicted proteins | sample Poulit2014_FD_76345 | JGI IMG/M metagenome (GOLD analysis project Ga0079226, IMG submission 76345) | Agricultural soil microbial communities from Georgia to study Nitrogen management - Poultry litter 2014 | ecosystem: Environmental > Terrestrial > Soil > Agricultural land | place: USA: Georgia... | reverse complement strand
GGCGTCTAAGTATTTGCTCTTCATTTTATTACAACCCCTTGATAAAGATAAAGCCGGTATTTTTCCCAATGTATCTGACAAATATAAGCTGCTTATAAATCTAGAAGTTCTTCCGTTACCATCGTAAAACGGATGGATATATCCAAAGTAATAATGTCCGATAGCTACTTTTATAATTTGTGGGATTGCATCTGCTTCATTCATAAACTTCAATAAATCTTTTATTTTTTTAAAAATTATATCTTCGGGAAATAACCCTCTATGAATAACTTTGCCACTTCCTGATTTAGCTAGAACATGCGTGATTTCCTTTCTAAATATTTCTCCATCCGGTAGTTCGCCATCTTGTATTTCACCAGATGTAATTTCATCATAAATTTTTCTAATGTCTGATGGAAGTGTAGGAACAGGTAAACGTTCATTAATTAATGTCATATATGATTTGACCATACTTTTAAATCTTTTTTTATCACTTTTACGCATTTGAACATTTTTAACACTGTCTACTATTTCTGCCTTGCTACTTTTTACACCTTCTAATTCGTTAGTATTAAATAATTCTTCTACTAAACACTCTAGTATAAACTGGTCTTTTGCCACTGGCGGTAATTGATTAAATATAAAATTCAAATCACTTGAAAGACTGTAAATGTTAGCCACTAAATCAATAATCTTGTTCGTAGGTAGATAAAATAATTCAAATACATTTGATTGATCAATAGGTTTAATACTTAGATCAATGCGAACAATAGAATCAGCAGAAACACGATTAGCATACATTTCATTAAATTTAATTGCATCATATTGGTGAAATAATTTATATAAATACTCCATACCGGTTCCTCCAAACGCAATTTTTAGTGATTATTACGTTATATTAACACTTAATGTTGATCTATACAATAAAAAGTCGCATTTATTATCAATAGAACTGGATATTTTGTTTTTAACGTAAAATTTTAACGTGTTCTCCACATTTACAACGTCCGTGACCATTTGGTTTAATTTTAATTTTTCTTTTACAGGAAGGACAGTCCACATACATAGTAAATACCTCCAATTTAATGGTATTATCATTTTGGTCGTCTTCCTTCTTTAAAATACATATTAACTTTAAAACACTTCGCCTCCAAAGCCGGGTGCATGATAGATTTATAGGACATTGGTACCGAAGCAGTGATGAAATTATTACTCAAAATAGCTTATTTACACGGGACTGTTAAATTGCACAAAGAGATAGTTTACAGTTGTATCCACCAGCATTTCGATAGATTGGAGCGCCGTTTTCTAAGAACTTTGCGGGATGCAAATCTAAGTAGCTATGTAAAACATTTATTTGTAATCATGTTCGTGCTCTCTAAAAGTATAAATAATCAATTTTGTATACCTTTTCCTTAGGGTTTAATCATGAGCTATAGTTTATGTGATCTAATAACCAATCATTATAGAATATGGAACGCAGAGTTTGCAGGTGGTTCCCAGTTTAAGGACGATATACTCAAACAAAAAAGCACCTACAAAATCGGAGTGTAAGTACTTTTTGTGTTAGCTTTCATTTATTGTTTTGCAGTTTTAGCGTTCGCTATAAACGAAACGTGGAATTTCACGATTGTACTACTAATAGTTTGTACTCGAAAAACGTCCAAAAAAAATGAAATAATGCGTGATAATTATTTTTCCACCTGACTCATCGCTTTACGTGCTAAGTTTATTTCGAGTTATTACCATCTTTGTCAATTATGAAACTTTTTTTCTATAAAAATAAACACCCCCGAAAATTATCGACATAACAACAACTGCACTTCCAATGACTAATCCAACATTATTTTGCTTTGGTTCACCTTTTTCTATGTCGAAAGCAGTGGCCTCTACAATTTCTTTTTCTTTATCCGTATGCCCCACTTCCTCTTCTATATCTTCAGTAATCTTTTTCTTCTCAATTTCACCTTCTTCGCCTTTATATACTGCATAGAATTCATCGTCTTTTTTAATGATTTCAACTTCTTCATTCTTCAACTCATCTACAGTAAGTTTTTTTACGTTTTCGGATTTCTTGTTAACAGTTTTCCTTTCTGCGCCTTTGTTGTTTTTTACCTGATCTTCGCTTGCTTGCGCTACTTCAGAAGGAACATTATTTTTTGTATTGCTACTTGATTGGGGATTTCCTTTTGGTCTGTTTTGGTTGTTTACGTTGTTTAGTTTATTATTCGTTTGAACTTTACTTGAGTTTGAATTATTATTTTTTTTAGGCTTAGATTGATCTTTCGGTTTTTGTCTTGATTCCGACTTAGGTTTAGTCTCTGGTTTTGGTTTCGATTCTGGTTTAGGTTTAGGTTTCAGTTCCGGCTTTGGTTTTGGTTTAGGTTCTGGTTTTGGTTTTGGTTTCGATTCTGGTTTAGGTTTTGGTTTAGGTTCCGGCTTTGGTTCTGGTTTAGGCTCTGGCTTTGGTTCAGCTTTTTTAGCGATTGTTTTTACTAACACTCGTTCACTTCCTGAACCAATAATTTGGTTATTTGTCACTTCACCTGTATACTTTCCACCCATGATAATAAATATCTTCTGGTCATCATTCCAATAACCTTCATAATAGGACATACCAATTTCCAAACTAGAAAAACTTCCAAATGTATGCCTGTTCGCATCAATCGTAATTGTAGCGTCATATCCTTTACTGGCATTTACACCCTCTGCTTTCCCGACTGATCCAAATGTAATTCCAATTGCTAATGCAATTAACATAATACGTTTCATCATAATTCTTCACTCCTTTTATTCCTGTTCATTTCAATTTCCTTCTTCAACATTTCATCTTTAACAATATAGCGTTTCGTATTTGCTTTATTGAACATAACGATAAGGTTGTACATTGCAACGGAAAAACCTAATATAATCATGAATAACATTTTATAAAAACTTACATGGATATATAAATCCTTATTGACCACATACGGTAATGCACCCGCAACTACTGACATACTAACAATAATCAATATTAGTCGTTGAAACATGTTCATTCAAAATCACCCCTAAACTTCTTGAATATATGCACTTCTTTGTCGTATTTCCCATACTTTAAACCCCTTCCCTTTTCAAATTCTATACCCATTGTACCATGAATAAAGTCCCTATTCATGTACATTTAGTAAAACATACCACTTAACCGTGCATATAGTCCTGATCGTTATAAGATAAATCCCAGATATAAAGTCATTTATCCTCATCGAAAGATCATTTAGAAACCATACTTATGCTCTATTTCTTATCTTTTATGTCATCATAAATTTATGGACAATATGCCTCTTATTTAAGAGTTCTCGCAATATCTATGTTTTGTTTTTAAAATACTTTCTGTGTAAGTTAAATAACATGAAGTGGGTTGGTCATTGTAATCCCAATATACTCAAACAAAAAAAGCACCTACAAAATCGGAGTGTAAGTACTTTTTGTGTTAGCTTTCATTTATTATTTTGCAGTTTTAGCGTCCGCTATAAACGAAACGTGGAATTTCACGATTGTAGAACTACTAATAGTTTGTACTCAAAAAACGTCCAAAAAAAATGAAATGATGCATGATAATTATTTTTCCACCTGACTCATCACTTTACGTGCTGCCCGTTGAATTGGATCCCAGCTACCGTTAAATGGTGGTGCATAACTAAGATCTAAGTCCTCGAGGTCAGGAATCGACATCTGATTAAACAATGCTGTAGCTAAGACATCGACCCGTTTATCGACGCCTTCTTTCCCGATAATTTGGCCACCTAACAATTGCAGATTATCTGTACGATAAGTTAATTTAACCGTAATATCTTTTGCGCCAGGATAATAAGATGCGATGTGCTTTGCTTGTATGGTAACCGATTCAAATGGAATCCCTAGCTTTTCAGCTTCCCCGTCAGATAGGCCTGTTCTACCTAGACTCAAATCCATAAAACGCAAAATAGAGGTCCCCACAATCCCTGTAAATTTACGCGTTTTTCCCGCCATATTCATTCCAGCAATTCTTCCTTGTTTATTTGCATTCGTTCCTAATGGAATATAATCCCCACGCTCTTTAATTAAATGATATTGTTGAGCACAGTCACCCGCTGCATAAACGTCATTTACATTCGTCTCCATATATTCATTGACATGTATTGCGCCATTTTTCGCTACTTCTATTCCTGTATTTTCAAGGATTTGAGTATTCGGGCGGATTCCTGTCGCAACTAAAACTAAATCCGTCTTATATGTGCCTTTATCAGTACGAACCGCTTCGACAGTGTCTTCACCTTCAAGCGCAATAGTATCTTCATTCAATAGCACATCTATATGATGCTTTTTCGCTTCATCATGAATGTAAGTAGCCATTTCTTGGTCGAAAATTTTTCCGAGTTGCTCACTACGATTGATTAACCGAACCTTTTTACCAACTTTTCGGAAACTCTCCGCCATTTCAAGGCCGATATATCCCCCACCAATAATAGTGACAACTTCTACATCTTCTTTACTTTTCGAAATAATCTTCTCTGTATCGGGAATCGTTTTTAACGTATAGACCCCTTGTAGGTCTCTCCCTGGCCAGTTAGGAACGAATGGATCGGCTCCTGTTGCAATTAACAATTTATCGTAAGTAAAAGAAAAATCCTCTCCGTTAACTGTATGAATTCCAGCGACCAATTTTTGTTCAGTATCGATATGCTGAACTTCATGAAATGTTTTTGCATTTATGCCGAATTTCTCTTGAAACGTTTCCGCCTCTCGGATAATTAATTGATCCGTATGTGATATTTCTCCGCTAATTGCATATGGCAATCCACACTGGGCATAAGAGTAAATTCCTCCCCTTTCCAAAGTGGTAATCGATGCGTCCTTATCATATTTAAAAATCTGCATTGCGGCACTCATGCCGGCTGCGTCCCCACCAATAATGACGTAATTCAAAATAACCCCTCCATTATTGTTCAAAATTTCACCATTACGAAAATTCCTTTTAGTATATGATTTTTTTATTATATTAGCATTTATTTTAACATAATAAGGAATAGCACTACATCAATTGAGTTAAATTTCTGACTGGGGAGCATATTTTCATTAGAATAATGTCTGTTTATTGGCGTGATATTGCATGACTCCTGTCAGCAACGATGTAAATAGATAACTTAATAAAATATAAAGAGATGATGTATTGATTTTTCCCGCATATGATTGTTTATATGCGCACCTTATGATAACGGAAATGCCCCTATTACTATTTCCTAAGTTCCAAGAACAGAATTATCATACGTAAAAACAGATTTTAAAAATTATGCAAATCTACAAATCTCTACTGGTCATTTTAATTGAAATAAAAAAATCCGTACCCCTCATCATTAAGGAATACGGTTTTTTACGAAAATATTATAATTTCTACCTCAATAGACTTTATACTATAAAAATAATAACACCGAAATAAACAATCATCGCGACGAAACCAATCGGAACTGCGAAGCGAGCATATTCTAAGCTCGATATTCTTAAATTAGCAGCGGCAATAATATTCGGGATATTTCCTGGGATTAACATTCCACCACTTACAGTTAACCCGAGTAAAATTGCTTTAATAGTCGGCTCTGTCATTTGTGGACTAATTTCGGCTGCCGCCAAAGTTGCGTTATCTAAAATTGCCGACACAATATTAATCCAATATAAGATTAACGGATCCAACTGTAATAAAAATCGTTCAATAAACGGTTGAAAACCCGCCCCTAAAAAAGTTAACGCCATAACAAATATGTAAATATTCAAACTACGAAGAACAATTTGTCCATACGTTTCTATTTCTCTTTTTTGATCGATCGTTCGACTATCTTCACGTGGTTTAATCATGATGGCAGAGAGAATACCAAACACAACGACTCCTGGAACAATATATACACCAACTAATTTTGCTAAATAGAAGAATTCTTCATTTAATTTCGCCGTCACAATTGTCGATAATGGTTCTCCTAATGGGGTAAGAACTGCACCTAACCCAATAGCGTAACAAGCCAAAATAACGAGACGAATTTCGGATTGTCGATCCATTTTTAATACACTGATAACGGATACAAGAATAATTGCTGCAATAATCGCTGTAATTAAACTAGAAATCAATCCTAAAATGATGACAAATAAAGCGATAAACAAGCGATACGGAATGACATTGCTTATTTTCAATATACTAGCTTCAAACTGTTTTTGAAACCAACGGAATAATAAACCTGCCCCTAGTACTGCTAATGTAATATAAATGGGACTCGTTAATGCTTCAGTGATAAGTTCAGCACTCCACACTTGGCTAACGAACACAGATAATATTCCCATTATAAAAAGAAACGCTTCCAAATGCCTGCCTACAAAATTTGTAAAAGGTAAAAATAATACAAGAAGTAAAATAATAATTAAGCCTATGATCATATATGTACGACTCCTTATCCTAGATGTTTCCCTGTTCGATTCAGTATTCTATTGTTTAAAATTGATGAACTTATTTTATCTATATTCCGCATAAAATATAGCTAGAGAGAAAAAAAATGGTTAATACCCTAGCCTATTATATCATATATTGTCATAATAACGCTGATTTTGTCTGTGTATATGAGTACGAGATGATGTTAGGACAAAGCTTGCTGTGTTTTTCCAAAAAACTATTTATGTTTAGGGAAATCTGTTATTTTTTGCCCGAAACCCAATATTTTATCATTATTCCGACGACGATTCCGAATAGTGCATGAGCAGCCACCCAATAGACCCAAGATTCTACAGAAGTTACACTGGGAGGCTTGTCAGTCAATCCTGTTAAAAAATAAAGAACACCACTCCCAATTGAATAGACAATTACGTAAACCAATATGATTGCTTCTATGTGGAATACTTTAGACAAATAAAATAATACAAACACACTAACAATGCAAAATATATAATGAAATAGATAGCCGCTTCCCGCTATATGATCGACATGTTTCAACAGCGGAATGTAATCCATATTAAAAAATAATATATATGCGTCATTATTCAACGTCACCTGAACTAGTTTTAAAATGCCCGCCAAAATTGAACCTGCGACAATACTTATGATTAGTAGTTTATAAACTAGTTGCATGTATATTCACCATCCTCTCAGTGGTTAAATGATCTAAATACACTTGCAATTTTATAATCATGGATGGCTAAAGATAACGTACTCTGCATATGTACATTGGTTGTCATTATAAGTGTAATGTAAAAATTAAATTTTTTCGAGTTTTAATTCAAGATATTTGGGTACTATACTTACTATATTAAAGCTTAAAAGGGATGATTATAATGACAGAAAAGATTTTTATTAGTCCTGCGAAATATGTACAAGGGAAAAATGCTATTAACAAAATTGGGATACATTTAAAAGATATCGGCACACATGCAGCTGTTATCGCTGACGAAACAGTTTGGGATATTGCGGGCCACAAAGTAGTCGATGCATTAAAACAGGATAACATTAAGTCAGAAGAAATTGTATTTAACGGTGAAACCTCAAAAACAGAAATTGCAAGAATAACCCAACTTGTTAAAGAATCCGGAGCAACTATTATTGTTGGTGTAGGTGGAGGAAAAACATTGGATACATCAAAAGCAATCGCTGATGAATTAAACGCTTTTATTACGATAGTTCCAACCGCTGCATCAACGGACGCCCCGACAAGTGCTCTATCCGTTGTGTATTCTGATGAAGGTGTTTTTGAAAATTATCGATTCTACAATCGGAATCCGGATTTAATTATTGTCGATACGAAGATAATCGCTGAAGCCCCGCCTCGTCTGTTAGCGTCTGGTATCGCTGATGCCATGGCAACGTGGGTAGAAGCCCAGGCTGTTATAAAGGTTGGCGGTAAAACGTTAATCAATGGGATGACTACGATAGCGGGGATGACGATCGCAGAAAAATGTGAAGAGGTCCTGTTCGAATATGGTGAACTCGCCTATGAATCCAACAAAGCGAAGGTGGTCACTCCACCACTCGAAGCTGTCGTAGAGGCGAACACGTTACTTAGCGGGTTAGGATTTGAGAGTGGTGGTTTAGCAGCTGCCCATTCCATCCATAATGGTTTTACCGCGTTAGACGGCGACATCCATTCTCTAACTCATGGTGAAAAAGTTGCTTTCGGTACACTCGTTCAATTAGCGCTAGAAGAGCGATCACTTTATGAAATAGAACGTTACATTGATTTCTATATAAGTTTAGATTTACCCGTAACGCTTAAAGATATTAAGTTAGAAGGTGCTAGTCGGGAAGATATTATGAAAGTCGCCAAAACGGCAACGAACGAATCCGAAACCATTCATAATGCCTTCAACGTCACAGCTGATGATGTTGCAGATGCCATTTTTGCAGCCGACCAGTACGCACGGGCATTTATTGAAAAATATTATGACTAAAAAAGGAGAAATATCGTGGAATGGGACCTTACCCACTCTGCGATATTTTTATTTTTAATGTCATAATATCACAATCTGCACTACTTATTCTAAGTAACATTTAGCGAAACTGTTTCGACGGCTTTTTCAATTTAAAAGGAAGTCGAAAGCAGAACATTTTTTTAAAGGGTGAAAAATATACCTTATATAGCTTTAATTAATCCACCATCCACTAATAAAGCTTGTCCGGTTATATATGAGTTTGCTTCCGAACAAAGAAATATAAGGATGTTGGCAAATTCTTCTGGTGTGCCATATCTGCCCAGTGGAATTATTTCTTCTGATTGCTTTTGAACTTCACTTGATGGAATGTTTCTCATACTCGCAATCGATTCGTTTATTTCCATAAGCCGATCCGTCGCAATTCGTCCCGGTCCAACCGTATTGATTAAAATATTATCCTTTGCAAGTTCTTGGGATAAACTTTTGGATAGACCGACAATCCCCGTTCTAAAGACATTTGACAATGTTAAATTTTCAATTGGTTGTTTAAATGATGAAGATGCGATGTTTACTATACGCCCGCTTTTTTGTTTACGCATGTAAGGCAACACCTCTCGCACTGTGCGAACGATACTTAGAAGCGTTAACTCAAATGCATCGAACCAATCTTCATCCGAAAAATCATCAAAATTACCCGCTGGAGGTCCTCCTGCATTGTTTACTAATATATCAATTGTTCCAAATCGACTACCGGTTTCCTGTACAAGTTGAATAATTTGTTCACCTTTCGTAATGTCACAAACAGTATACTCAATATGAGCACCCGTTTTTTTGTGAATTTCGGCGGCTGTCTTTTGAAGCTCTTCTTCTCGTCGGCTCGTGATCATCACATTAGCCCCTTCTTCTGCAAACTTCATTGCTGTCGCTTTTCCCAACCCTTGACTAGATGCTATAACGAGCGCAGTCTTTCCTGTTAAATGCAAATTCATATATATCCCCCCCGATTATCATATGTCTTTAATTTATTTTTGGACGTTACATAATAAACAACGGAATATAAAGGAAAATACCAAGTCCGATAGTGACCACAAATAACAAAACACTTTTCCAACGCTTTCGATTCCAAAATAAAAACGCGACGATAAGCCCTTGAACAAAAATTAACGTTGACCCTAATAATATAATTGTAGAAGATAAGACTACATTTCCCACGATATTCAGCAAAATTCCAATCGGCATTAAAGCAATGACCATTATATATAGAGGGCTCGTTTTGATTTTTTGCATAATTTGGCTTTTTTCAGATTCTGAATAGCTGTCGTATTCAATTAGAGTTATCCAACCAATGACAATAATTAAAGCTGTCGTTATAGAAACTGTTCCCATCTCTAGACCTCCTTCTATTCGAAGTTTACCCTAGAGCCTTTCAATTGAAACATTTATAATGTGACTGCTAAAAAAATGCTGTAGTGGTATCGTTTGGCCGGATTGTCATAAAAACTACCCGTCCAGTCACTACGGAGTCAAATTAGATTAAGTAAATAACAACCTACAAGCTTTAAACCATAGTTGGTTGTAGTGTATTTTTTTAAAATTATCGCGAGTAAATTCAAAATAGTAATATTCCTTTTTATTACCTAATCGCTTTTATTAATTGTACGTCTTAGTCTTTAACTATTCAATATAGAAAATTGATTAATCAATGAATAATTAACCCGAAGAAATAGGATAATAAGCCCGAGAGGTGAATGCTATGGATTTCAACTTTATTTGGCAAGCAGTTTTAATTGTGTTAATCGGTACTATTTTACTTCGTGTCGCAGGAAGAAAAACCATATCTGAAATGACGTTAGCTGAGACGGTATTAATGATTTCTATTGGAACGTTAATTATTCAGCCTGTGACGAGTAAAAGTGTTTGGAAATCTTTTTTAGTCGGTGGAATTTTAGTCGCTACTTTACTTATATTAGAATACATTCAAATCAAATCAGATCGGATGGAAAAGTTAATAACCGGAAAGTCGAAGGTCGTTATTGAAAATGGGGTATTAAATGAAAAGGAATTAGTCAAACTTGGGTTAACAGTCGATCAATTAGAGATGCACCTACGACAAAATAATGTCGCTTCTATTGGTGACGTCGAATTGGGAACACTTGAACCGAGCGGTCAGTTAGGTTATACGTTAAAACAGGCAGCACAACCAGCAACGAAACAGGATATTCAAGCGTTGCAAGAATCAATCAACCAGTTATTATCAAATCAATCCAATTATACAATTTTAGACGTAAATGAATCACAAAAGCAACAATCTCCTCATAAAAACAATATATTTAAAGAAGTAAAAAGCAACGGACATACACAAGACGTGCCTGAACATTTACAGTAAAATATGAGTTTTGACCATAAATGAAACAACATACAGATAATTTATTTACTATAAATTGTTTTATCATCCTCCTTATTATAAAATAAAAGTGAAAGGAGGATGTCTTTTTATGAAAATGATATTACGAAGCGTGCTTTTAGTCATCATTGTTTTCTCAATATTCACAAATTATGCAAGTAATACAGTAGATATTTCATTTAATATGACGACGGAGAAAATTAGCCAAACTGCTGATACAATTACTAACTCAGAAATAATAATTGAAACAGTTCAAACTACCATAAAGAGATCTCAGATAGAATCGCTTTTTCCTCCGTCTGATTTTGCTTTAATTGTAAAGGAACAACTTCCTCTTATAACGTTTGTGAATCATATCACTTTTCCAAACCAATTTATTGGCTTTATTAGTGTTGTACAATATCAATCCAACTACCTCCCCTAAAGATTGATCCCTCAAGTAAAACATACTTTTCATATCTAAATGACAAATAAATTTAAACATTTCCCTTTTTTCAAAATTAAACAATAAAAGAAGGTTATTTTGTGTGCCGTTTTTTATAGCCGCTTCATAAAAGCTGATTTTTTTAATTCTTCCGTAAATATGGATAGGAGTGATTATATTTGTTGGCAAATTTGGGCGTACCTGGATTAATCCTGCTTTTTTTATTCGCATTATTTGTGTTTGGTCCCGATAAATTACCTGAAATAGGGAAAGCAGCCGGAAACGCATTAAAAGAATTCAAAAATGCAACGCAGAATCTGTTAAATAACGATGATAAAGGAAACTGAGAGTGGAAGGGATGATTACATGCCTGAAAATAAATATAATGATGAGTCGAATAAAGTTGATGTAATCACAGCTAATGTGTTTGTCATAACGACTTTAATCGGGCTTTTAGTAGCATTATATACATTATTTACAATTGCGAATTAACGTTTGGGTTTGAATATCAAGTAACAAAAGCAGTTGTTGGAGTTGAATATAAAATTTATACTTATCTAATCATTCACGACGATTAAACAATAAAATAACGCCTACAACTTAACAAAGGTAGGCGTTATTTTTGGCAGTACATTAATTAAAGTACAGCTTAAAGGTTTATATAGTGTTACTGAGTTATGATTCACGATATAATCTTAGAATTGTACATCTTCAAAAACAAATGACATAAGCTTACTAATTCGAAACAACATCTGCTTTCCATTTACCCGTGACGGCCGACAAAATTAACCAAGGTTCAATACATAAATTAATCAATATATGGACTACAATCGGTGCTAGTAAATTTCGGTCAGCAATGATATATAAAATTGCTAGGAATCCACCGAGAACAGTTGTCGATAATATAACAGGTAAGGCTATTTTCAATTCTCCTCTAAGCAAAACCCAAGCACCGTGTGCAATTCCAAAAACAAACGCTGATGCCAAGATTTGTATCATTATTGAATAATTAAAATTGTTTAACCAGTCCATTAATATTTGTCTAAACACAATTTCCTCGACCGTACTTGAAACGAATGCTGCCCAGATACCGATTACTTTTAGCCAAGAAAATGTAAAAAAATGTTTACGCACAAACGGGACTACCTTCATCGTATACATCACATATCCCACGATGATAAGTATTGCTAACACCCAAACGATAGGTTTACCAAAAGCTCCATCGGTAATGCCCAACCGATGTTCTACAAATTTCTGTGGATTTCGAGTATACCACAACATTAAGCTGATGGTTAATCCAATCGAGATGCCTCCTAATATAAATGCTGTTATCAACTTTGCCTGTTTTTCCTTCATTATATTCATCCTATTTTATTCCTTTTCTACATTTAGTATTGATTCTAATGTTTCAATATATTTTTTATAAGCTATAACGCCCTTTTCTGTTGCCTTTACAATAGATTTAGGTCTGTTGTTTACGAATGTTTTAGTTACCTCAATATAGTTTGCATCGTCTAACCTTTGTAAGTGAGAACCTAAATTCCCATCGGTAATACCTAATCTTTCTTTTAAATATGTAAAGTCACATTCCACATATACCATCAACATACTCATAATTCCAAGCCGTACTTTTGCATGGATTAAGTCATCAAGATGTTTAGGACTGCTCATGTTTAATCCCGTTTCTTCTAAGATACAATCCAGTCAAAAGCAAACTTCCACCGCCAAAAATTGAAAAAATAATCGCAATATAATCACTTAATAGTGAATAAGTGGCTGTTCCTAACACCATTAACCATATTCCCATGAAGAAAAGTTTCCTAGTTAAAACAATTCCTAATAACACATATAAAATAGATATTAGTAAAATATTATATAAGAAAAGGTGATTTAATGAGAAAGGTAAAATTGCTGAAATCACAAGAAAAACAACGATATATATTATTGAGATGAATCCAATCCAAACTAGTTTTAATTGATCATTTAGAAATTTTGGCATTGGTTCGCTTTTTCTTTGCATTACAAAAATAAAGCCTGATAATAACCAACCACCTATCCCCAAGACAAGCCAGGTTACAGTAATTAATGAAGGTACTTGTAATCCACTAATTAAAAAACTCGCAATCCAAATAAAACCCCATACCATAAAATATACTGAAACCTGCTTTCCATAGTCTTTTTTATAACTTGTTACAGTCTTTATATAGGATAATGTTTCAATAACATCCTTATCCTCATGATATTTAGTATCCACTTTAACTCTCCTTCACAAATAACTCTGTAAGACAGAGTATAATTCAATAATACTCATTAGTCAATTTATACAAATGATTTTAATAAATTTTTTTAATAGTTTTTTTTAGGAGATATCAACTGAATTTGAATAATACCTCACTTGTTTCCAGTTTAAAAAACAAAATTTTCAACATTGGGTCGAATAAAAACGCAACCGTTAAGTGATGTACAAACAGCCTTATTAGATTGTATGACCTAAGGGGGCCGCATCAATACAATAAAACGCTCAATTTCATATGAACGTTTTATCTTTTTATATATTTTACCCGGGATTTTTTAACCTGGGACCTAGTTCATTTCAAAGCATCTGTATGAGGGGCTTGAAATGTCTCTGTCTAGTTCTATTTCATTAACATTCAATTATTTATAACTTTTCTTACGCTACGTTTCTGTTTCTGTTTAATTCAGCAACTTATGGAACTAATTCGTTAATCAACCATTCGCTTTCGGCAAAGTATAATCGCCACAACCCAGGAAACGATTAACCACAACAATATAATAACGAATCCGATTCCAACGTCATTCCCCTGAGCTATCTCCGCTAATTGTGAACTTGGCAACCATTTTGCATAATTAAATAAAGAAAATTTACTTTCAAGTAATTGTAAATCCGAACTGAAAGGGAAAATAATAACAAATGGAATTATTGTAAATGTAGCTTCCATTGTTGAATCTGCAAACAATCCTGCGATCGTACCTAATGCGCTATAGAAAAAAAGGCATAGTACTAGTGCAATAACGAATGATATAGTAGGAACAAATGAGACAATGTAATAACTCACCCCTAAAGAAACAGCAGAAATGACGACGACTAATAAGCTTTTTCCTAATAAAATATCCATTAATGATGCCGGCGATAATAGTAAGTTTCGCAATGTATTATATTCTTTTTCTTCAGCGATGAAACAAGCTTGAATAAACGTTGTCACTAGTCCTAGTGTTAAGCTAGTAATTAATAACATAATCATTGTGCTGTCTGTTTCCATATTTTTAAATAAAATAGCCATGACGATTGGCATTAATACCATAATTGAGATTGCATAATTTCGTGAAAATTCCCGATAATCCTTCATGAATATAGCTTGAATTCTAGTTAATGAAATTTGATTCATTTTAAATCACTCCCTGTTATTTCAATGAATATATCTCCTAAATTTGGTTCATTGGAATAAATCCGTTTTAACTTACCTTCACGCATAACCTCATATAAATATTGAGCTTGTTCCGCTTCATTACTAATTATTTTGTGTTGTCCATTCTCCAGTTCAATTGTAATCGTATTTTCACTGTATTGTTCTTTAAGATCACTTGGAGAACCGATGGCTTTAATTTTACCTTCGTGTAAAAAAGCAACTTGGTCACATAAACTTTCTGCTTCTAACATATCGTGCGTCGTTAAAAATATAGTCGTTCCGTTTTCATTTAATTTACGTAAACCACTATGAATATGAGCCGTACTCGTAGGATCAAGTGAAGAGGTCGGTTCATCCAAAAACAACAAATCAGGTTTATGCAAAATTGTGCGAGCGAGTATAGCCCGTTGGATCATTCCTTTTGATAGTTTACTCACTTTCTTTTTGCGTTCCTCGTAAAGACCGACAAACGTTAACGCCTCTTCGACAGCATTTTTAGAGACATTATACAGTTCACAATATAGCAATAAATTTTCCTCAATCGATAAACGATTGTATAAACCACTATTATCTGACAAAATCCCTATTCGTTTACGACTTGAACTATTAGTCATTTCAGATACTGGATTTTGAAACACTTTCACATTTCCTATATCTGAATTCAATTGTGCCGTTAATATTTTAATTGT
>Ga0079226_10002087_pt1 | contig 15345 bp, 14 predicted proteins | sample Poulit2014_FD_76345 | JGI IMG/M metagenome (GOLD analysis project Ga0079226, IMG submission 76345) | Agricultural soil microbial communities from Georgia to study Nitrogen management - Poultry litter 2014 | ecosystem: Environmental > Terrestrial > Soil > Agricultural land | place: USA: Georgia... | reverse complement strand
TGTATGGCGTATCGAATCAAGCAGCGTCGTCTTTCCGTGGTCGACATGTCCCATGATTGTGACGACAGCCGGTCTTTCTTTTAGATTCTTCTCGTCATCTTCTGTTCTGTACTTATTGAAATCGGTGTCTTCCAAAATGATTTCTTTCTCAACAGTCACTTCGTAATCGCTGCAAATCAACTCTACAGCATCGTCATCAAGATCTTGGTTTTTCGTAGCCATGATCCCTAAAAACATTAATTTTTTAATGATTTCAGACACGTCTTTATTGAGCTTTTCAGCTAAGTCGTTCACAGTCAGCGTGTCGCTGTAGACGAAATGTTCTGGAGTCTTTTGTTGCGGCGCCGGTTGTGCCGGAGCTGCCTTTTGCTTATTTTTTTGTTGTTTTTTTTGTGATTTGTTCTTATGTTTCGCTCTTTTGTTTGCATGTTGTTTCTGCTTCGGGTTCGGACGTTTTTTTGGTTTGTTGCCGCCCTGCGAGCGATTGGAACCAGATGTTTTTTGTTCTGTTTTTGCTTTTTTGTTTTTGCCGTTTTTCTCTTCTTGCTGACGTTTTAACGTTCCGTCCAGTTTTTCTCTTGTTTCAGCAGTGATTGAAGACATATGGTTCGATACTTCTATATTCATCTTTTTTAATTTATCGATTACTTCTTTGCTTGATACTTTTCTTTGTTTTGCATATTCATAAACTCGCATTTTACCCATACGTTCACCCCCACGAATATTTACAGAAGCAGAGTTTGCAATTTTTTCGCGAAGCCATCATCTAAAATAGCGATCGCAACTCTTTCTGCCTTGCCGATTGCATTTCCCAATTCGGCGCGGTTTCCTGCTTCTGTATATGGAATATTGTAACTATCGCACTTATCGGTCAACTTTTTTTTCGTGCTTGCGCTAATGTCTTCAGCGATTAGAACTAGCTTTGCTTTTTTCGTTTTAATATCCTGAATAATTATTTCTTCTCCTGCAGAACACTGTCTCGCGCGATATGCCAAACCGATGAGATTTAAATGGTTTTTTTTCATCGCCATCATTCCCCGGCCAACTTTTTCAGTTCTTCATATATTGCTGGGTCAACTTTGACCTGGAACGTTTTTTCGAGAACATTTTGTTTTTCTGCTTGGGAGATTGCATCTTGATCAATCGATATATACGCACCCCGGCCATTTTTCTTTCCGGTCGGATCGACAAAAATTTCTCCTTCTTTATTGCGGACGACGCGAATCATTTCTTTTTTTGGTTTCATTTCATTCGTTACGATGCATTTTCTTTGAGGTGTTTTTTTCTTCCTTGCCATGCATGGATCCCCCTATCAATCGAATAAATGATTTTCCTTGCTTTCTTCATCTTCTTCATCCAGCAATAAATCGTCTTCAGCCAATAAGCTGTCGTCATCCTTGCTGTTTGAAGACAATAAGTCTTCTTCAGGCGCTTCTGCCAAAAGCTCCTCTTCTCCTTGTCCGTTAAACAATCCCTCTTCTTTGGCGACCGTTTCGCTTTTGATATCGATTTTCCAACCAGTAAGTTTTGCGGCGAGTCTCGCATTTTGTCCGCGTTTTCCAATCGCTAGCGACAATTGATAATCAGGAACGATCACTGTCGTCGCTTTATTTTCTTCGTCGACGAGAACGTCGATCACTTTGGACGGGCTAAGTGCATTGGACACATAGACGACCGGATCCTCGGACCACTCGACGATATCGATTTTTTCGCCATTCAATTCATCGACGACAGCTTGGACCCGCTGTCCTTTTGGCCCGACACAGGACCCGACCGGATCGATATCTGGATCTGTCGCATGAACTGAAATTTTGGAACGATCGCCCGCTTCCCGCGATATCGATTTTATTTCGACGATTCCATCAAAAATTTCTGGAACTTCCATTTCAAACAAGCGTTTCAATAGCCCTGGATGAGACCGGGAAATAAAGATTTGCGGCCCTTTATTCGTATTTTCAACTTTTGTGACAAACACTTTGATGCGGTCATGGACATGGTATTCTTCGGTTGCGATTTGCTCAGACCTAGCCAATTTCGCCTCTATTTTTCCAAGGTCGACATAAACGAAATTAGGGTCGATCCGTTGAATGATCCCTGTCATGACATCTTCTTCCCGGTCGGCATATTCATTATAGATGATACCGCGTTCAGCCTCTCTGACCCGTTGCGTGACTACTTGTTTCGCGGCTTGGGCAGCGATTCGGCCGAAATTTTTCGGGGTGACTTCAATCTCCACCACATCGCTGAGTTCATAGCCAAGATTTATCTCTCTCGCCTCTTCAAGCGAAATTTGCTCTTGTTCATCTTCGACCTCTTCGACAACGGTTTTCCTCGCATGAATTTGCATCGTTCCTGCCTCTTCATCAAACTTTACAGAAACATTGCCGGCAGATTTGAAATTTTTCTTATACGCCGAAATGAGCGCTGCCTCCAACGCATCGAATAAGGTAGCTTTGTCGATTCCTTTTTCTTGTTCCAAATAATTGATTGCATTGAATAACTCACTGCTCAACTCCATACATCCCCCTTTATCATAACATCACAGCAAGTCTTGCTTTGGCAATCTTATCGTAAGGAATTTCCACTTGTTTCCTGCGATGTTTATGCTGATAATCAATCGTTGCAATGTTATTCGAAAAATCTTTCAAAATCCCTTCATATTCTTTTTCTCCATCAATATGCACGTATAATGTGACATAAATATTTTTATTTATATTGTTTTTGAAATCTTCCGGTGTTTTCAGCGGTTTTTCGGCACCCGGCGAACTTACTTCCAAAAAGTAAGCTCCATCGATCGGATCATGTTCATCGAGTTTTTCGCTCAATCGTTCCGATACGATGCTGCATTCCGTCAAATCTACGCCGCCGTCCTTATCGATATAGATACGCAAAAAATTATCTTTGCCTTCCTTTACATATTCCATATCATCGAGCGTCAACTTGCGTTCTTCCAAAATAGGTTCGAGCAAGTTCTTTACTTCTTGCAGCATTCCTTCGCTCACATAAACTCCTCCCTTATGTGTCATTTTTCTTAGTATGAGCAATGTATCAAAATTTCATTTTCAACATAGGAGAGCCGAGTCGCAAGAAAAGCGCATTATTCGAATTAAGTTGCCTAGCCCTCCTCTAATTTCCTTTCAAAGATAAAACCCCCGCCGACTACGATGGCAAGGGGAAGTAAGTCTTGTTATAGAAGAAAGAGTGGGAAAACCCACTCTTTTGGCTTCGCATTATTGCTACTTTCCTGTGATAGTATAGCATAGTTGATTTAATAACACAACTAATTGTTGCACCTTAAAAGAAAGAGAGTTGGTTCTCCTCCTCCATCCCTTCCAGAGTTCCATGGGCATCCAAATATTGCAGCACCGTTTTAGATATTTTGCTTCGTTCACGCAAGTCTTCTTTCGACAAAAATTCGCCTTCTTCACGCGCTTTTACGATGTTTATCGCCGCATTCGTCCCTAATCCGTCAACAGCATTGAAAGGCGGAATGAGCGAATCGCCATCGACGAGAAATTCTGTCGCGCTAGATCGGTACAAATCGACGCGCTGAAAGCTGAAGCCGCGTTCGCACATCTCAAGCGCGACTTCAAGCACCGTGAGCAAACTTTTCTCTTTCGGCGGCGCATCATTCCCTTTCTCTTTGATTTCATTGATTCGCTTTCTCAGTCCGGCTGAACCTTTCACCATCGTATCCAGTTCAAAATCGCTTGCCCGGATTGAAAAATAAGCAGCGTAAAAATAGATTGGATAGTGGACCTTAAAATAAGCGATTCGCACTGCCATGAGCACGTAAGCTGCAGCATGCGCTTTCGGGAACATATATTTGATCTTTTTGCAAGATTCGATATACCAATCCGGGACCCCGTGCTTTTGCATCTCATCAATCCATTCATCTTGAAGCCCTCGGCCTTTTCGGACAGATTCCATAATTTTGAATGCGAGCGAAGCTTCCAGTCCTTTCTGCATCAAATATACCATAATATCATCTCGGCACCCGATGACATCCCCAATTTCGCAAATGCCGTCATTGATCAATTCTTGGGCATTGCCTAGCCATACATCCGTACCGTGAGATAAGCCGGAAATAATGACGAGCTCCGCAAAAGTGCTAGGCTTTGTCTCTTCAAGCATTTGCCTTACGAAGGATGTGCCGAATTCAGGAACACCCAATGTGCCTGTTTTGCAATCGATTTGTTCAGGTTCCAAACCGAGCGGCTCCGTGCTGGAAAATATCTTCATGACCTCTTCATCATCGATTGGGATTTCTTTCGGTTCAATCCCGCTCAAATCTTGCAATTTACGGATGACCGTCGGATCATCATGGCCAAGTATGTCCAATTTCAGCAAATTGTCCTCGATGGAATGGAAATCGAAATGAGTCGTCCTCCATTCGCTATTTCGATCATCGGCCGGAAATTGAATTGGCGTAAAATCATAAATATCTTTATCTTTCGGCACGACAATGATGCCTCCCGGGTGTTGTCCGGTAGTTCGTTTCACCCCGGTGCAGCCATGGACAAGCCGGTCGATTTCTGCTCCCTTGAACTGAATGTTCTTATCTGTTGCATATCCTTTGACATAGCCGTACGCCGTTTTCATCGCGATGGTGCCGATTGTGCCCGCACGAAACACATTGTCTTCTCCGAACAGTTCCTTTGTATAATTATGGGCTCGGGGCTGATATTCTCCGGAAAAATTCAAATCGATATCAGGCACTTTATCTCCTTTGAAACCTAAAAATGTTTCAAACGGAATATCTTGCCCATCTTTTTCGAGCGGATGTTTGCATGTCGGGCAATCTTTATCCGGCAAATCAAATCCGCTTGCGTATGATCCATCCGTGAAAAATTCATGATAGTGGCAGCTTTTGCACACATAATGGGCAGGCAACGGGTTCACCTCGGTAATTTCAGTCAAGGTTGCGACGAGAGAAGAGCCTACCGATCCGCGAGAGCCAACGAGATATCCGTCAACCAATGACTTTTTGACAAGTTTATGGGAAATGAGATAGATGACAGCAAATCCATGTCCGATGATGCTATCGAGCTCTTTTTTGATTCTTGATTCGACTATTTCCGGAAGCGGGCTCCCGTAAATAGCTTCCGCATTTCCATATGTCAAGTTGCGGACTTCTTCTTCCGCCCCTTCAATGCTAGGCGTATATAATTCGCTCTTTAACGGCGCGATATTTTCGATTTCATCTGCAATTTTATTGGAATTTGAAACGACAATCTCATACGCTTTATCCTCTTTCAAAAAAGCGAAACATTCCAGCATTTCATCTGTCGTGCGAAACGTTGCATTAGGCAATGTCACACGATTCAAAGGATTTCCTTTCTGGGAAGCTATCAACACTTCCCGATATAATTTTTCATGCTCATCTATATGGTGAACATTCCCCGTTGCGACCACCGGGATGTCTGTCCGCTTTCCAAGCTCGACAATGTTATTGATGATATCGATAATTTGCGCTTCGGTCTGCACGACTTCCCTGTCGAGCAAATGGCGGTAGTTTTCCGGAGGCTGCACTTCCAAATAGTCATAATAAGAAGCGATTTCTTCTGCCTCTTCGACCGATTTGCTGATCAACGTCTCGAACACTTCCCCCTCATCGCATGCCGAGCCGACAAGCAGCCCCTCTCTCCTTTTATTGAGAAGCGAACGAGGAATCCGCGGCACTCTATAAAAATAGTTCGTATGAGAATCTGAAATCAATTTATATAAGTTCTTCAATCCGACTTCATTTTGCGCCAACAAAATCGCATGATAAGGACGGGGATGCTGGTAACTATCTCCTTCTCCCATATGGTCGTTCAGCTTATTCAAATTGCTAGTTCCATGTTCCAGCAAGCGTTCTAGCATTTTCCAAAATAAGTGCCCGGTCGCTTCCGCATCATAAATAGCGCGGTGGTGTTGGGTGAGCTCGACATCCAAATGTTTGCAAAGCGTGTTCAATCGGTGATTGCCGAGTTCGGGAAAAAGAAATCTCGCCAGTTCCAACGTATCGATCACCGGATTTTTCACTCTCGGATAATCGATTTTTGCATAACCTTGATTTAAAAATCCAATATCGAATGTCGCATTATGCGCAACAAGAATGCTTTCGCCTACCCAATCATGAAATTTTTTCAGCACATCATCCACTTCCGGCGCCCCGACTAACATATCATCGGTGATTCCGGTAATGTCGATGATCTTGTCGGAAAGCGGCTGATGAGGGTTCGCAAAACTTTCGAAACGGTCAATGATTTCGCCGTTATGCATTTTCACTCCGGCAAGTTCGATAATCGTATCGTAGACAGAAGAAAGCCCTGTCGTCTCCACATCAAAAACGACATATGTACCGTCTTTCAGTTCTAAATCGATGCTATTGTAAGCAATCGGCACGCCGTCATCGACTACATTTGCTTCCACTCCATAAATGACTTTGATGTCATTTGCTTTTGCGGCCGCATGCGCTTCAGGAAATCCTTGCACAGCCGCATGATCGGTTATTGCAATAGCCGCATGTCCCCACTTGGCTGCTTGTTCAATCAAATGAGTCGGACTGACGACGGCATCAAGTTGGCTCATCGTCGTATGTGCATGCAGCTCGACTCTTTTTTCTTCTGCACGGTCGGTCCTTAATTCCACGCTCACTTCTTGAATATCGTTCGCCATCATCGTCAATTCATTGGAATACAAATCAGTCTGTATTCGTCCCCGGGCTTTGATCCATATTCCTTCTTTAGCCTGTTGGAATACAGCCTCATCCTCGTCATTTCGCGAAAACATTTTAATTTCCAATGAATCGGTATAGTCGGTCGCTTTCAAAATGAGCAAACTTCTGCCTGAGCGAAGCTTTCTTACATCAGAAGCGAACACATAGCCTTGTACAGCGACCCGCCTTTCCTCTTCCAATATGTTTTCCATGCTGATTGTTTCATCGTGAATATCATACCCGATTTTCAGGCGTGCAGGTTCAGGCGCTTTTCCGTTTTTTTCAGCCATCTCTTTTTGCAGCTTCACGGCATGGAGCGCAAGCTGTCTGTCTTCTTCGTTTGTCTGTTTCCTGAAAGCGTCAATTTCTTCTTGTTCTGTCTTCACTTGAAAGTCGACGATATAGTTCATCAATCCGGCATCTAGGCAGTATTGCTTAAAAGGCGCTTCCATTTTTCTTTTTAATGCCGCAGCTTCTGCTTCCGTTTTTACATCAAATAAAATCGTAGTCCGATCGATTTTCGGAATTTGCTTCAATATTTCAGCATGATTCGGCAAAAGTCCTTCAAATGATTCAAGGAAATGACGCCAATAATGGACAATATCTTCTTCATTCAGCTCTTGTCTCTCAGGTAAAAGCGTCAAATGGATGGCGGCTGTCTCTTGAAACGATTCTTTCAATCTAGCAAAAAACAGCCGGTATATTTCAAATGGAAGAACATGTTTAAGCCCAATATGAAAATGCCATAGTTTTCTTTTTTTATAAACAGTTAGTTTCCTGATTGCTGCCGATTCAAAATATGTATCTCGTATTTGGCTCGGAATTTGCAATTGCTCCAAAAGTATTGCCATCTTTTCTTCACGCGAAAGGCTCATGATCGATTCCTCCAAATAATGAATGTATTTCAAACTTCCTTATCTTGAGCAATTATCCGAACGATATATATTTTCACTCGTTTGTTCGTCAAAATATCCGCAAAAATCTACTCCCTTTCCGAACTTTGCTGCCTTAGCCTCTGCGGACAATCAATTGCATCGAGCAAGCGCAGATGCAGGACATCCTAACGTCGGCGTCCGTCATAGACGTACCGGTTTTAGCCGACCAGGAGTCGCAGATCTTTGCTTTTTTCTGCGATTTTTAAACGTTCGGGTTTCAACATTCATTTACTTATGATGAAATAGAAATAAAACATGGCTTTCCAAATAACGCAGAAAGCCATTTTCATTCCAGTAAAGCTAACGACCGACTATTCACGGTTATCATAGAAACAAGCGCTGGATATCATTCCAAGTGACGACAATCATCAAGAGCATCAAGAGCGCAAAACCAATGACATGGACCATACCTTCTTTTTGCGGATCGACTGGCTTTCCACGCACTGCTTCGATGCCGACAAACAACAATCTGCCTCCATCAAGCGCAGGCAACGGCACTAAATTGATGATTCCCAATTTGATGCTCAGCATCGCAGTCCACATCAAGAAATTCATGAAGCCGGTTTTAACGACTTGGTCCGTGGCATCATATATCCCGACAGGGCCTGATAACATTTCGATTGACAATTGGCCTGTAATTAGCAAGAAGAGATTTTCCAAAATCAATGTAGTCGTTTCATATGTTTGCTGAAACCCATATTTGAATGTTTTGAAAAACGATTTTTCTAGAGCAAGCGTGACGCCGACTTGACCGATTTTCACATCTTCAATCGTGATTTCTTTAGGAGTGACGGTTAGCGACTCTGTATGATCATCCCGTTTGACGACGATATCAATGCCTTTTCCTGCGTTTTCTTGAATGATCGAAGTGAATTCCTGCCATGTAGAAATAGAATTTCCTTCCACTTGAATAATTTGGTCGCCGGGTATTATCCCCGCTTCTTCCGCTGGGCTGTTTGGCTGGACCTCTCCGATTATCCGATCGGAAGGAACGCCCTGCACGAGTCCCAAAATGATAAAGATGACAATCGCAAGGACAAAATTCATCATCGGACCAGCAAAAAGCTGCATCGCTCGCTGCCCGACCGTTTTGGAAGCAAATTGCCTGTCAAATGGCGCAATTTGCGTCTCCATCTCGTCCATGATGAAAAATGCTTTTTCGTCGACAGGAAAACGTTGCATATCTTCTTCATCGCCAACAGCATATCCATCAATGTACAAATCATGATCCAAATCGACGGCTTCCACTTCGATAAGATGCGCATTCGGATGTTTGTCTTTATTGTTCACAATGATTTTATCGACTTTTCCTTCCTCATTGAACTCCAAGCCGATATGATGGCCTGGTTTCAATTCGATTATTTCGGGGTCGTCTCCGGCAACCCGAACATAACCGCCGATTGGAAGGAGACGAATCGTATATAGCGTCTCATTCCTTGTAAATGAAAATATTTTAGGTCCAAAGCCAATAGCGAATTCTCTCGCCAACATTCCTGCCCTCTTTGCAAAAATGAGGTGGCCCCATTCATGCACGGAAACGAGAAGCCCAAACATTAAAATGAACGCAATAACCGTTATCAAAAAAAACACTCCTTTTCGCTAAAACCGTCTAGATATGTTTCCATCCCAAAAGTCTACATCGCATCCTTCTGCCGCTAAGCGCTTAGAAAAATGGGATAAAATGCAAAAAAATCAAGACAAAAAGCAAACTATCGAGCCGGTCCAATATTCCTCCATGCCCGGGGAAGATGTTGCCGAAATCTTTTACGTCATAATGCCGCTTGATTGCTGATGCTACAAGGTCCCCGAGTTGTCCGACAATTGAAATGACAATCGTTATTCCGATGACTGTGAAAAATGATTGATCAAAAGGATAGATAGATTGAAATAAACATGCGACGACTATAGCTAAAACTATCCCGCCAATGGCGCCTCCGATTGTTTTATTCGGACTGATTTCAGGCCAAAGCTTCCGCCGCCCGAAATATTTTCCGATGAAATAGGCGCCTGTATCTGTGCTCCAAATCATGAACAAAATAAACAAAAAATAATTCAAGCCTTGCATCCGAACATCCAATAAATAATAAAATGCGCTTCCGACATAGACAGTTGCCAAAACTAGAAAGCTTGCTTGATCGAAAGCGAATTTGTTTTTGGACAACACTGTCATAATCAATAATATCGCAGCAAATAAAATAATGACATCGAATTTATTGAAATCCGCATCATCAAAATAGAGAATGACCCATAAAAATACCATTGAAATAATGAAATAAATGATGTTTTCTTCCGAATTGTACATGCGGAAGAGCTCAAATAAAGCGATGGTTGCCAATAAGTAAGCAACGAAGATAAATGGCCAGCCGCCATACAATATAATCGGCGCCGCAATTATTATGCCAATGATTGCTGTAATCATTCGTTGTTTCATAGCGTCAACTCCCTTAGATTCCTCCGTATCTTCTTTTTCGGTTTTGGTAATCACATAGCGCCTGTTTGAAAATTTCTTCATTGAAATCAGGCCATAACGTGTCTGTGAACCAGAATTCCGAATAGGCGAGCTGCCAAAGCAAAAAATTGCTCAGCCGCTGTTCGCCGCTCGTACGGATAAGCAAATCCGGGTCTTGCAATTCTTTTGTGTATAAATAGTCGGAAAACGTTTGCTCATCAAGCGAATCCTCGTTGAGCTTCCCGTTGTCGATGTCGGATATCACTTGCTTCATCGCACGTATTATCTCATATCTGCTGCCGTAATTAATAGCAAAATTCAACAACAGACCGTCGTTATGTTTTGTTTTCTCTTTGGCATGTTCTATCGCTTTTTTTGTATGGTTCGGCAACGAAGCAAATTCGCCTATCGTTTCGATTTTCACATTGTTTTCCATCATCTCTGGCAAATAAATATGTAAAAAGTCTTTTGGGAGCCTCATCAAAAAATCCACTTCTGTCTTTGGACGCTTCCAATTTTCTGTTGAAAAGGCGTATAAAGTTAAAATTTTCACCTTGTACTTCACCGCAGCTCGTACAATTTTCTGGACGACATCCATGCCTTCCTTATGGCCAGCAATGCGAGGCAACCCTTTTTTGCTAGCCCATCTGCCATTTCCATCCATAATGATAGCAACATGCTCCGGTATATTGTCCAGTTTGACATCTTCTTTTATCGTTTGATGTTTATTGTTGAAAAATGGTAACCTCATAGACATCGTTTGTCCCCCAAAAGGATTGAACTCGACATTATAACTACAATTTAGGCACCCTGATAATAGTATATGTTCATACATCAGAGTTACATGTAATTAACTTTTATTTTGAGTAGAAATCCTTAGTTGTTATTAAAAATTATAATCGATTTCCCTTTATAAAGTGAAATAAAAGCCCTCTTTTGGAAAAGAGGGCGGCTAGTGATCAGTTTCCATTCAAACTTCCATTATTTCTTCTTCTTTAGTCTTTGCTAGCTGATCAATCTCTTCAATAAATTTATCTGTTTCTTTTTGCACATTTTCTTGATATGTCCTTAACTCATCTTCTGTTATCTCTGCGTCTTTTTCTGATTTTTTAAGTTGATCGTTCGCATCGCGACGCAAATTCCTAATCTGGACACGGGATTCTTCCGAATATTTTCCGACCACTTTTGTCAATTCTCTTCTTCTCTCTTCCGTTAAAGCAGGAATATTGATTCGGATGACATTGCCATCGCTCGAAGGAGAAAGCCCAAGATCTGCTTTTTGTATCGCTTTCTCAATCTCTCCGATAGCTGTTTTATCGAAAGGTGTGATGACAAGCAACCTTGCTTCTGGCGCACCGACTTGCGCCAATTGATTGAGCGGCGTTGGCGCCCCGTAATAATCGACGAACACATTATCAAGAAGACTCGGGTTTGCTCGTCCTGCCCGGACTGTCGCTAAATTTCGTGTGAAAGCTTGTACTGCTGCTTGCATTTTTTCGCGCATATCTTTGATTACGTCATTTGCCATCTTTATTTCCCCCTTATCGTCGTTCCAAGCACTTCGCCTTGGACAACCCTTTTAATATTGCCTTCTTCAGTGATAGAAAATACAATTAACGGAATATCATTATCCATGCATAAGGATGAAGCGGTGGAATCCATCACTTCAAGGCCTTCATTCAACATATCCATATAGGACAGTTTATCATATTTTTTCGCTTGCTTGTTAACTTTCGGATCATCGTCATAGACGCCATCGACGTTATTTTTCGCCATCAAGATGACATCTGCTTCGATTTCCGCAGCTCTAAGAGCAGCCGTTGTGTCGGTGGAAAAGTATGGATTGCCAGTTCCGGCAGCAAAAATCACAACACGCTTCTTTTCCAGATGCCGTATCGCTTTTCTTCTTATATAGGGCTCGGCAACTTGTCTCATTTCAATTGAGGTCTGCACTCTTGTCGGAATTCCCATCGATTCCAAACTATCTTGCAAAGCGAGAGAGTTCATCACAGTCGCCAACATTCCCATATAATCCGCATTCGCTCGATCCATGCCCATTTCGCTGCCGATTTTGCCGCGCCAAATATTTCCGCCGCCGACGACAATGGCAATTTCTATGTTCATTTCCGCTATTTCTTTGACTTGCTTAGCGATAGACTGAATCACAATCGGTTCAATCCCATAGCCTTTGTCACCGCTAAGAGCTTCGCCACTCAATTTCAGTACAATCCTACGATAACGAGCTGTCATATTAACCTCCAAGAAAATAAGAAAATTTATTGTCTATGTAATTATAGCATGAAGAAATAGGGAACACCATTGTGTCCCCTATTATAGCTGTTTATTTTTTGATTTGACTCATAACTTCCTCAGCGAAATCTTCTTCTCTTTTTTCAATGCCTTCTCCTACTTCGTAACGGACAAAATCTTTCACTGCTGCACCTTTATCAGCAACGTACTTCTTCACTTTTACGTCCGTATCTTTGACGAACTGCTGATCTAGCAAGCAAATTTCTTCAAAAAACTTTCCGAGACGGCCTTCCACCATCTTTTCGACAATATGTTCAGGCTTGCCTTCGTTCAATGCTTGCTCTTTCAATATTTCTCTTTCACGGTTCACTTCTTCTTCTTCTACATCTTCGCGAGAAACGTACTTCGGGTTTGCAGCTGCGATATGCATTGCAATGTCTTTGGCTAGCTCTTCATCGTCCGTTCCTTCTAGCTGGACGAGCGAGCCGATGCGTCCGCCCATGTGCAAATAGGAACCGAAGACATCGCTATCCTGTTTGCTAAGCAATGCGAAACGACGCAGCGTGATTTTTTCTCCGATTGTCGCAACGACAGAGTTGATATACTCTTCCACTGTCTGGTTCGAATCTGCCAGCTTCTGTTTTAGAGCTTCTTCCAAATTGGCAGGTTTTTCAGCGACGATATGTTTTGCAAGGTCAGCTACAAGCTTTTGGAACGTATCATTTTTCGTCACAAAGTCTGTTTCGCAGTTTACTTCCAATAGAGCGGCGTCATTGCCGTTGATTTCAATGTAAGTTGTGCCTTCAGCCGCGATGCGTCCAGCTTTTTTAGCCGCTTGCGCTGCACCGCTTTTGCGCAAGAAGTCAATCGCTTCTTCCATATTTCCATTCGTTTCTGTCAACGCTTTTTTGCAGTCCATCATGCCTGCGCCTGTTTTTTCGCGTAATTCTTTTACCATTTTTGCTGTTATTGCCATTTTCTGATCCTCCCATTTTTTATCATTGTAGTCATTTTGCTCTATCGACAAACGGACAAGTTTCCTTAACGATAACAATGTGTATCCCGTCTGCAAAAAAGGTGATAAAAGGATGTCCCCTTATCACCTTTATCTTTCTTCTTTGATCCTTACTCTTCTACGACTGCTTCTGCCGTTTCCGTTCTTTTTTCGTTCGCTTCTTCGGATTTATTGTCTTCAGCAGCCTCTTCGTTTTCTAATTCTGTTCCTTGTCTTCCTTCTACGACAGCATCCGCCATTTTGGAAGTGAGCAGCTTCACCGCACGAATCGCATCATCGTTTGCCGGAATCACATAGTCAATTTCATCCGGATCGCAGTTCGTATCGACGATGCCGATGATTGGGATGTTAAGCTTGCGTGCTTCCGCGATTGCAATGCTTTCTTTTCGCGGGTCGATTACAAAAATTGCATCCGGCAACTTTTTCATATCTTTAATTCCACCTAAAAACTTCAATAGGCGTTCTTTTTCTTTCAATAAATCGACTGTTTCTTTTTTCGGAAGCACATCGAATGTTCCGTCCTCTTCCATACGCTCAATTTCTTTTAAGCGGTTGATTCTTTTGCGGATTGTGCGGAAATTCGTCAATGTGCCGCCAAGCCAACGTTGGTTGACATAAAACATGCCTGAACGAGTAGCTTCTTCGCGCACAGACTCCTGCGCTTGTTTCTTCGTTCCGACAAATAGAACTGTTCCGCCGTCAGCGGCCAATTCTCTCACGAAATTATATGCTTCCTCGATTTTTTTGACAGTCTTCTGCAAATCGATGATATAAATTCCGTTTCTTTCTGTGAAGATATACTTCTTCATTTTTGGGTTCCAACGACGTGTCTGGTGACCGAAATGAACCCCTGCCTCTAGCAATTGTTTCATTGAAATAACTGACATTCCATTTCCTCCTTTGGTTGTTCCTCCGTTTAAATCGCATCTGCGCACAACCTTAATCCGGCACCCATGCACAAATCATTAAACGTGTGTGTTGATTGGTCAATTATTGCCATTGTTTAAATTACCATATTGAAAATAATTTATCAAGCTTTAACTATCGCTTTATTTTCTTTCATCTTCAAGATGAGTTCCACTTCCGTTTTTCCTCGATTCAGCTTTTTCGCGATTTCTTCCGCTTTGCAACCTTGTTCATAAAGATGTAAAATTTGCCCCTCAAGCGATGTCTTGACCGAATCTTTTTCGTTTTTTTCATAAAGAGGCGCCGAAAGCGGTTTTTCTTCGATCGCTTCCGGAAATTGCTCCTTTTTAGGAAAGTGTTGACGACTTGAAGTTTGTTCATTCAATTGGAGTTCCAAACGATCATTTTCCGCTTTGATCTCTTGAAGAAATTCCGACATCAATGTCTCAAGATGCGGATCTCTGTCTTCTTTTACTTGTTGAAGCTGTTTATACAAATAATAAACAGCTGATAATAGGATAATATGCAATAAAAAACTGATGAACAACAATAATGTAGCCACAAAAATCCCTTCTATCCGCTAAAATCTATTTGATTTCCCAAATAAGGATGGTCGATTGATTCCTTGTTCTTTTTCTTTTTCTTCGCCTTCATTTCCCGTTTTTCTTGTTCTTCTTCCTTCTCTTCTTTATCATTGCTTATTTGCACATTTTCGTATTCGTTCACTTTGTTTCGCTTGGCCGCTTCAGCTTTCAGCTCTTCTTCCGTCAACGTTTGCTGAAATTGTTGGCCTTGTCTTTCCATATGTTCTTGCATTTTTCCCGCGTCTTGCGATCTAGGAATGGCCACTTGCATTTCTATCGACTTCAAACCCATGCTTATCCCGCCTTTTCAATTGATATCTTCATGTATCAATTTTGATAAGGAATGATTGCAATATCATTTTTATCCAAAGCAATGACGACATGGTCAAAGACCTTCGTCATCGTGCGCTCGTATTTGCCAAATGAAATGATGACATTCGGGTAAACGGTGCCCCTCGCATGCAATTTCGGTTTTTCGTCGCTCTCCGGCTTGAAAGCGAGCT
>Ga0079226_10002086_pt1 | contig 15345 bp, 8 predicted proteins | sample Poulit2014_FD_76345 | JGI IMG/M metagenome (GOLD analysis project Ga0079226, IMG submission 76345) | Agricultural soil microbial communities from Georgia to study Nitrogen management - Poultry litter 2014 | ecosystem: Environmental > Terrestrial > Soil > Agricultural land | place: USA: Georgia... | reverse complement strand
GATTTGGAAACACCGATCAGTGATTCACTCGTTTCGTTGATGCTGGGGAATATTACGGCAGAAGAGTTTGTTGAAGAAGCTGAACAAGCGGCTGCTGAGTATCGGGAAAGCCAATAAAAATAGATCTGTATGGAATGTGAAGACAGCTCGTCTTGACATTCCATACCTTATTTAACAAGAAAGAGTGATTGGATGGTACAATCTAAAAAACAAAAATACCTGTTTTTGGCTTTTTGCCTGATTCCGACATTTATTATGTTCAGCATTTTTACCCTTTATCCATTATTCAGCGGATTGTATTATTCCTTTTTTGAGATGTCGGGTTCATCACAGGCTAAAGAATTTGTCGGATTTGACAACTACATACAATTGTTTAATGACGAAATCATACCGGCGACAATCTGGCATGATTACTTCCTTGTCATTACAAAAGTCATCGGGATCATGATTATGGCAATGTTTATTGCGGTCGCCCTGACACAGCTTAAAATTAAAGAGGCGCCATTTTACCGGATTATCTTTTTCTTCCCGAATATCATGTCGGTTGTTGTCATTGGCATTTTGTGGGCATTCATTTACAACCCGGATTTGGGTCTTGTCAATTCAGCGCTTGAATTTCTTGGGCTTGAAAATTGGACCAGAGCGTGGCTGGGGAATGAAAACTGGGCATTGACAAGTCTTGTTCTGCCATCCATCTGGGCTGGTATCGGCCTGTTCATGCTGCTGTTAATGGGGGGAATCGCCAATATTTCCAAGAGCTATTATGAGGCGGCGCGGATTGATGGGGCGAGCGAATGGCAGCAATTTTGGAAGGTGACATTACCACTTGTATGGCCTCAGATTAAAATTTCCATCCTTTATATCGTGATTACAACGTTAAACGGCTCCTTTATCATTGTACAGGTTATGACTGGAGGCGGACCGAATAACGCAACACATGTGATGGGATCGTATCTTTATCAGCAGGCATTCCAGCAGTATAACTTCGGGTATGGCGCAACCATTGGTGTCATGATTCTGGTGATTTCACTCATTACCGTACTATTACTGCAACTGTTGCTGCGACGAGACAAGGTGGAATACTGATGGAGAGGGTGAGACGGCATGAAGCGAAGTGTGGGTGACATGATATCAAGAACTGGCATAAGAATTCCGTTGGTACTATGGTCAATTGCCGTGCTGTACCCGATTATTTGGATGTTTATCGGTTCGTTTAAATCGAACGCTGAAATATATGCCAATCCCTGGGGCTTTCCAGAAACATGGAACTTCCAAAATTTCGTGACAGCGTGGACGGAATATAACATTGATACGAGTGTTTTCAACAGTTTAATCGTAACAGTTGTTGGTGCGGTTTTGACGCTTGTTTTGGCGATTCCGACTGCCTATGCGCTTGAGCGGATCCGCTTTAAAGGGAGCAACTTTTTATTCACATTATATATTTCTGCGATGATGATTCCGATGGTACTCGGCTGGATTCCACTGTTTTTCCTGCTGGGGCAGTTCAATCTTCTGGATAATATTTTCGGGCTTGCGATTGTATATGCGATCAGCCAGCTGCCGTTTTCGATTTTTGTCCTGACGAGTTTTATGAGTACAATACCGAAATCATTGGAAGAATCTGCAGCAATGGACGGCATGTCGCCGTACGGTGTGCTGTGGAAAATTATCACACCGCTTTCCATGTCCGGTATCATTACAGTGACCATCATGAATGCCATCCAATTTTGGAACGAGTACTTTATGGCCCTGATCTTTTTACAGACGGAAGAAAATTATACGTTGGCACTGGCGATTGACTTTATCAGCAGTGAAGCGCAGTATACCAATGCATGGGGAACACTGTTTGCAAGCTTGGTGATTGCGATTGTTCCGGTCATCATTTTGTATTCGATATTCCAGCAGCGAATTGCAAAAGGGATGACAGAAGGGGCGATCAAAGGTTAATACAGAGCTCAGACTCGGAGAAATCGGCGCTTCAGCTGATGTCAGGGTTGAAAACTTTATCCAAAATGAATCAGTTAAAGAGGTGTCCAGCGTTTTCGAAACGTGGCATCTTTTTATTTGTTCAAATTGCCGTGGGAGGCAAAAAAATGGTGTCCCGGACGAAGCGGGGCACCCAAAATAAAAAGGGGGAATCTTTCAACTTATTTCCATCATAATCCAATTATGTCCAAACGTCCATCCAACTTCATGATTAAAAAAGTTGTGCAAGTGCTGTCAAGCGATGTCGAATGACCCGGTCGTAAAGTTTGATAAATAGAAATGAAGCGGGGGGGACCGATGTGGCTGAGAAATTGAATTTGGCTGAAGTTGTCACAAAATCGACTGAAGTTCGCCCAAAATCGGCCGAAGCTGTCACAAAATCGACTTAAGTTCACAATGTTTCGGCTGAAATGTTCACAATACATTCGGTAAACTTGCTGGAAGCAAATGGCTGTTGTCTGTATCAGGTCAAAAAAGAGATGCACTGCCCTCATGGCGGATCCTTCTGCGTTCAAAGATTTTTATCAGCAGTCTCACGCTTCCCCTTTGTCCGTCCCTGAAGATTGCTACCTTTGCCATAAAATGTTTATACTAATGGTATTATGCAAGATAAAGAGGTTTTGAGATGATGGGGAATGCGTTGTTGAAACATAAATGGGTCGTATGGGCGTTAGTATTGCTTATTACGGTCATTTGGGGCTATGCATGGGTGTTCATGAAAGCTTCACTTAACTTTATGGGGCCATTCACGTTTTCAGCGTTTCGTTTTGGCACGGGCGCGGTGACTCTGCTGCTGGCTGTGTGGCTTTTGAAAGCAGGCAAGCCACCAAGACGTATGTGGAAACATTTAATCGTCGTCGGACTGCTGCAGACAACTATTGTATTTACGTTTGTGATGTACGGCATGCAGTTTGTCGATGCCGGAAAATCGTCTGTCCTGCTCTATTCGATGCCGCTCTGGAGCAGTCTGTTTGCCGTGAAAATTCTGGGTGAAACAATCACAACGGGAAAAGTCATTGGACTGGTGGTCGGCATGTTTGGTCTGATCACGATTCTGGGCTGGGATATTTTCTTCGTTCAGGATCCGGCCATCATTTTCGGTGAAGTGCTGATTATCGTCGCAGCGGTTGCATGGGCTGCTTCGAATGTCTATTATCGGATCAAACTCGAGGGGATGACGCAGCTGCAGGTGTCCGCTTATCAAATGCTGTTCGGGACGATTGGAATCATCACCGCAACACTGTTTGCCGAATGGGGCGATCCTGTCAAGCTGACCGGTGAGAGCATTTTTTACATACTATTTACGGGCGTGCTTGCGTCAGCATTATGTTTTACCGTCTGGTTTATACTGCTCAGTGTGATTGATATGGTGACCGCCACATTGTCAACGCTCCTGGTTCCGGTGTTCGGTCTGTTTTTCGGCTGGCTGATCTTGGGAGAGGAACTGACGAACGGCATCCTGATCGGGTCAGGGATGATCATTGCTGGGATTGGCGTTGCCCAGATTTTTGGAAAGAAAAAATCCCGGCGTTCAGCATATCGCCCTTAATGAGGCTAAAGAAGCCGGGCGAAATTCTTACAAATTAAGGGAATTCACAGTTTCCCCGATTGCATAACTGCATAATTGATAGAGGACAAAATCTGAGATGCTGTCGTCAAAAGTTGGTTTTTTGTGACAGCATCTTTTTGATTTATAGGAATAATAGTCCGATTGCGATTGGGATGAAGCTGTAAAATAGAATCAGCACACAGAAGCCCATGATGTCACGGACTTTCAACCCTGCAATGGCTAAGAGCGGTAAGGCCCAGAACGGCTGGATCATGTTCGTCCATGCGTCACCCCACGCAACGCCCATTGCGGTTTTCGCTGTATCGGCACCAATCTCGAGAGCGGCCGGGACCATAATCGGCCCTTGGACTGCCCACTGGCCGCCACCGGATGGGACGAAGAAGTTGACGATACCGGCACTGATAAATGAGAACAGTGGCAGCGTCACTTCATTTGAGATGCTCACAAACCACATGGACATTTCCTGTGACAGCCCTGATTCAACCATCATCCCCATAATCCCTGCATAGAATGGGAATTGGATGATGATCCCGCCAGCGTTTTTGACAGCTTTTGTAACACTGTTCAAAAAGCGGCGTGGTGTTTTGTGAAATAGAATCCCCAGAAATAAGAAAATGAAGTTGACGATATTGAGGTTCAGGTCAAACCCATTTTGTACGAAATGAAAAATAATAAATCCAAGCCCCATCAGCCCGATAATGAGTGATATGATCCGGCTGTTCTCCAAACGCTCGGCTGGTGTTTGCTCGCCCGTCGGCTCCGGTTCCTCTTCAACAGCCTCATAGTCCTTCGTGTCCCAAGTTGACGCGTCCGTGTTGGTAAAAGGATCGCGCGCTTTCATCAAATACCAGTTAAGAAATGGTAACGTCAAGAGCAGGAATAGGACAATAAATAGATTATAGCTGCTGAAAAGTGTTTCCGTAACCGGTACAGTGCCAATCGCATCCATTAAAAAGTGGTCTTCAGTCGCGATCAACAGTGGAATCGATCCGGAAAGCCCGCCATGCCAAAGTAGAAATCCGCTGTATGCACTGGCCACCAGCAAGCGGTAATCGACTGATGTGACGCGCCTTGCCACGTGGATGGCGAGCAGGGCACCGACAACGAGTCCGAAACCATAGTTGATGAGACACGCAATGGATGCCACAAAAGTCACGAGTAAAATTGCCTGCCCGGGTGTGTTAGCCAGTGTGCTGATTTTCTGCAAGATGTTACGGACGAACGGCGTGCTTGCCAGAATATATCCCGTCACGACAATCAACGTCATCTGCATGGCAAATTCAAGCAGATCCCAAAAGCCGGTGCCCCAGTATTCAACCATCTCAACAGGCGAACTGCCCATAACGCCCATCCCCAACAGAAATACCACAATCGTCAGGATAACAGCGAAAAGAAAGGCATCCGGCAAGTACCTTTGCACCATCCGGTCAAAAAAGGATGTGATGGCTTTCAATTTTAAGTCCTCCTTTCATTTGTAAGCGTTTTAACAAACATCTATTAAACTAGCAGAAAACACAGCATCTAGTCAAATCGAATTGTTTCATTTGTATGAGAAGAGTCTTGAATGGTGACATATGAATCCACTGCTTTTTCCATAGACATTGCCAAGCTGCAGACGTACAATAGAAGAAAGTCGAAAAATGCGGGTGATGACAATGCAAACGCAGGTCTTCAAAAAAGTGCAGGAGGCCAGCTATTTAACAGCCGATAAAGCGTGGAGCTATCGGGCGATTTTGCGCTATTTTTATGTGCAGCATGAGCGCATGCGGGAATTTCTTTTTCCGGAAGAAATTTTTGCGCATCTGAAGGATTTGGACGGTTTTCAGGACTATACGGAAGACCAGCTGCACCAGGATCTTGACCAGCTGGAAAAATGGAACAATCTGGTTGCACGGCAGGAAGTGAGCCGGGCAAGCACGATTGAAGAGTTCAAGAAAAAACGCTACCGCTATCAATGCACACCGTATACAATCGAGTTTGAACGGATGCTGCAGCAGATGGAAAAAGGCGGCGATGTATTTGGCGGCTCGCTTGAACGAAAGGAATTTGAACGACTCTACCAGGAACTCTTAAAAGTGGAGGAAATTATTAAAAAAGAAGACGTTCCACCACCTGACGAATGCTCACAGCTTTGGAACGATATTTTCGCCTATTTCCGTTCCATTAACCAAAACACGTCGGATTACATGGCCCACATTAACAGCGAAGAAGCTGAGGAGCGCATGCAGACAGAAGCATTTCTCGCCTATAAAGATCAATTCACCACTTATTTGCGCGATTTCATTATTGGGCTTCAGCAGACGGCCCTGAAAATTCAGCAGCTTCTGGAGACAATCAGTATTCCACAGCTGACCCCACTGATCAAAAATGTTGTGATCCACCAGCAACATGTTCCGCGTTTTGAGGATGTTGGACTGGATGAACAGGAACTCATCAAAGACCAGGAGGAAAAGTGGCGCAGTTTATGTGAATGGTTTCTTGGCAATGCACATGGGGAGAGCAATTTGGACATGCTGCAGACACGGACAAATGAGCAAATCCGCCGCATCACACGGATTGTGCAGCGACTCGGTGAACGCCATCACTATTTTCGCAGCCGTAAAAAAGATTACCTGCATCTGGCAAAATGGTTTGATTCGTTCGATGATGTCAAACAAGCACATGAACTGTCCGCTGTTGTGTTCGGCGTGTTTCATACACGGCACTTATTCAGTGATCACGTCCCGACCGACGATATTTATACCGATATTTGGGATGAAGCCCCGATGGAACACGAAACGAAGCCGCGTATCCGAAATTACCGTGAAAAAACCCGTCCAGGTGCGATCATTAGTCAGACAGAGCGGAAGGAAGCAGCACGTGCTGAGCATTTGCGGAACAAACAGCTGGAACAGGAGACGCTGGAAAAATACATGAGCGGGAATGAAATCCGGCTGAAAGAATTGCAGATAGTGGAACCGTATGTACGGAAGATGCTGTTAAGCTGGGTCGGTAAAGCAATGGCGAGCAAAGACAGGACGTTTAAAACGGAATACGGCCGGCAAGTGAAAATCATCATGCACCAGGACGAGCGTGTGGTGCTGCATGCGGAAGACGGCGACATCGAGATGCCTGCCGTGACATTCCGGTTTTTGGATGAGGTGAACGTATAAATGGAAACGAATCAATTTGATGAAAAAGCTGAAAAAGCACTGGGCTTGCTGTTGGAAAAATTTTGGGTGCTCCGGCTGCATGAACCGGAATTATATCAAATGATCCGTGAACGTGAAAAAGTGCTGAAACGGTATGTGGACGATAAGCTGGGGTTTGAGCTGATCGTCCATCAGCATTTTATTAAACTGGAGAAAATACCGGTTGAGGCGAAAAGCTGGATGGGGATTCAGGATTTTCAGGAGCCGCGTGACTATGCCATGTTTTGCTGTGCGCTGGCATTCACCGAAAATCGTTCGGTCGATGAACAGTTTTTGCTGTCCGATATTTGTGAGGAGATAAAAGATTTGTATCCGGGCGAATTTCCACTTGACTGGACGAACTATAACCATCGCCGCTCGCTCGTCCGGGTGATTAAGGTGCTGGAAAAACTATCAATCCTTAAGTCGGTCGAAGGTGAAATTGACCATTTTACCATGAATCAGGAACAGGAAGTGTTGTATGAAACGACCGTTTACGCACGTTATTTCATGCGTTCTTATCCGAAAGATTTATTCGAATATGATACGGCGGAAGCTATTTTGGCGAGTGAATGGGAGCGGCACGAAGCAGATGAACGACGTAAGCGGGTTTACCGTAAACTGTTTCTTTCGCCAGTGGTGCACCGTGAAGGTGAAGATGATGCTGATTTTGCCTATATCCGCAACTTCCGGAACCGGCTTCGTGAGGACATTGAAGCACACAGTCAATTCAGGCTTGAAGTCTTCAAAAGTGCCGCGCTGCTTGTGGCCGAGGAAAAGAAACAGGAATTAACGCTTTTTCCCGATCAAAAAGCGATTATGGATGTGGCGCTGCATATTGCAAGTTTCCTGAGAAGACAGGATTCCTATCAGCCGGATGAACTTGGTACGATCCGGATTTCAAGGATTGCACTTGAAGAAATCGTCGCCAATGTCCGAGAGATTTACGGAAAGGGTTGGAGCAAACACTATCGCGAAGCATCCATTTCGACGATCACAAACGAGCTGGTCGATTTATTGTTTGATTGGGAGATGCTCGAAATCGAACCGGTCACACATGCGTATGTGATCAAACCGTTATTCGGACGGGCGACAGGACATTATCCGAAAGACTTTTTGGACAGTGAGGATGAGGCACATGAACAAAAATCATAAATGGAAAATGAATCGGGCAGGGCTGTTGAACTTCTGGTATTATGATGACGAAATTTTTGACTTTGCGGATGGAAAACTATTGCTTCGCGGCTCGAACGGCTCGGGGAAATCCGTGACAATGCAAAGCATACTGCCGGTTTTATTGGATGGAAAAAAATCACCCGACCGGCTCGATCCATTCGGGTCACGGGCGCGGAAAATGGAAGACTATCTGTTAGGGGAAAAAGACGTCGTTGACCGGGATGAACGGACCGGCTATTTATTCCTTGAATATAAGCGTGAGGATACCAATCAATACATCACAACCGGCATCGGGCTGCAGGCGCGCCGGCATAAGAATATGAATTTCTGGGGATTTGTCATGACCGATAACCGCCGTATCGGAAAAGATTTTGCCCTTTATGAAATGGAACATAATGGTGGTGAGAAACAGCGGATTCCACTGTCACGTGTACAGCTGGAAAACCGGATCGGGACAGGCGGGCAGGTCGTTCGGACACAGGGCGAATATATGAAACTCGTCAACAAGCATATTTTTGGATTTGACGACTTGGAAGCCTATGACGATCTTATCAAACTATTGATTCAGCTGCGCAGTCCGAAATTATCCAAGGAATTCCGCCCGACTGCCATCTATGAAATTCTGGAAGCATCCCTGCCGCCGCTGACCGATGATGATTTGCGCCATTTGTCCGATACGATCGAGCATATGGACCAGACGAAACAACAGATTGAGCAGCTGGAACGGGAACAGACGGCACTGGATAAATTGCTGAAGCGGTATGATGGGTATAATCAATACAAATTAGCTGACAAAGCTTACAACTATGTGGAAGCCAAAAAGCGGTATAACAAGGAAAAGAAGGTATTTTCCGACAAGCAGGAAAAGGAACGAGAACTAGTAAACGACATCAATGCGCTTGAAGCGCGGAAGCGGGAGCTCGATCAAACACATAGCGTGCTGGAGCAGAAACGTACCCGCCTGCAAAGCCATGAAGTATGGAATCTGGAAAAAGAACGGACCGATGAACTGGAGGCATTAAGTGATCTTCAGAAAGATTATGGCAAAAAAGATAAAACCCTGACAGAGAAGAAACAGCAAGAGCTATCCACCAAAGAAAAACAACAGCAGCTTGATGCCGAACTTGACGAACTGGACCGTGAGCTGGCTGACAGGCTTGATTATCTTGATCATGATGCAGACGATGCTTCCTTTATGCAGCACAGCATTAATAAAGATGATTTTCAGCGCCATAAAGACACGGATCATGATTTTGCCATCTGGAAAAAGGAAGCGGAACAACATTATCAAGCGATCGAGTCCATTACAGACCAGCTGCGCGAATATGAACAAATGAAGCAAAAGATATCCGAACTCGACGGTGACATCGCCTCCACCAGAATGGCTATGGATACGCTGAAACAGGAAGAACAGGACTGGCTGGGGATTTTTGAAAAGGACAAGCAGGATAAACTGTCGGAAATTCATACGTGGGCAGAGCAGCATGCGTTTTTGCCGATCAGTGATGACGTACTAAAGCAGACAGCTCGTGATATGTACCGCTTATATGAGCCTGTCAGCTATGAAACGATCCGGAGTCCTTTTGTCGAAGCGGCAAACGATTATCAGCTGGAAATCAATAAACAGATTGCGTTAAAAGACAGCCGGATTACGTCGCTTAATGAAGATGTTCGGGCAAAAGAACTGGCGTTGGATGAATTAAAAGCAAAGCGTGATCCCGAGCCGCCGAACCAGCAGGAAGTGACACGTGAAGCACGTGAAAAGCTGGCGGAAGCGGGACATACTTTTGTGCCGTTTTATGAAGCGGTCGAATTTCAGGCGCATGTTCCGGACGATGTGCGCAGGCAGATGGAAGCAGCACTGATTGATACAGGTCTTTTGGATGCGTTGATCACGAATGAAGCGGTACCGATTCAGCATGACCGGATTTTGGAAGCCAGCCCGCACATGATGGCGCACACGCTTGCTGATTATTTGCAGCCTGATTTGGATGATGATTCAGCTTTAAGTCCGGTGAAAGTCGATGAGGTGCTCAGGAGTATCCTGGTTGATGATGATGCTGACAGTGCCGCCATCAACGGTGATGGCACATACCGGATTGGCCTGATGCATGGGCATGCCGTACCGGTTGAGCAGGTGCGGTTCATCGGCCGGAATGCCCGCAAACGGTACAGGCAGGAACAAATTGATCAATTATTGGCTGAAATCGAAACGCTTGAGGCTGAAAAACAAACGGCAGAACAGGCTATTGAGGCATTACGGATTGACATCAAGCGGGCTAAAGAAGCGCTTGCTCATTTCCCGAATGATGAGGACCTGTCGGAAAGCTTTTCCCATATAAAAGAGAAGCGGTTCGACATCAAACAATATGAAAAAAGGCTGCATGAACTGGATGAGCAAATGACCGGCATGAATCAGACGTATCGGGAAATCAAAAGTAAGCTGGACACGGCAACACGGGATTTCAATCTTGAATTTTCCCTTGAAGCATACCAGGAAGCGAAACAGATCATGCGCACGTATGAGAAAGGCTTGCATGGACTGATAAATGAGCATACCACATACCGCCATACAGCCCAGCATTTACAGCAGGCAACAGAACGGCTCGAGGAATTGGCTGCGGAAGTCGATGAAATGCAAGGGGAATTAAACGTACTGGCGGACAGACAATCACAGAAACAACAGAACATCGCTGAAATCGAAAAGCAGCTGGAATCCCATGGTGTGGCCGATATCCGCAAACAAATTCAAGAAGTTCAGGCGGATATCACCGCAACCAATCAGGCGCTTGATCAGATTAAAACGGATTTACCGCAAAAAGAAGCTAATAAAAATGTGCTGGCTGATGAAATGACGACAATCCAGCAGAAACTTGAGTTTTTGGAAAACATGATTGAAGCATGGAAAAAATCTTTTCAGCAGGAGGTCAGCCTCGGCTTTGTCGACATGCCGGAAGAGTCCGGGGGAACGGATGAACTGGCACAAACAATCGCCAAACAGTATAAAACATTTTTGAAGGAAAAAGATCCGTCCGCGATTGAAAGCCAGCTGACGAGCGCTTATTTTGAACAGCAGTCCAATCTGATGGAATATCGGATGACCGATACGGAAATACCTGCAGCAGATCATGACTGGATGCATAAGGACTGGACCGATGAGCAGCACATTCAAATCATGAACTTGCAGCAGAAAACAAAGCGGCGGAAGATCGAGCTTGATTTTCAGGGTAAGCGCGTGAGTCCGTACTTCGTTAAGGAAAAAGTTGAAAATGACCGGGCACAGCAGCAATCTATGCTTGATGATCAGGATCGTCAATTATATGAAGAAATTCTGTTTGATTCGGTCGGTAAAAAACTGCGCAGCCGTATTGCCAGGGCACAGGACTGGACTGAAAAAATGAATAAACTGATGACGGGCAGCGATTCCTCGTCAGGCTTGTCTTTTTCCATCAAATGGAAGCCGCGCACAGCGGAAACGGAAGCCGAGATGGATACGAAAGAACTTGTCGATTTGCTGCGGCGTGATGCACGTTTATTAAAAGAAGAAGATATCAATCAGGTGATCGAGCATTTCCGTTCCAAAATTGAACGGGCAAAAGAGCTTGTCGAAGTGAAAGGTGAAGGCAACACCTTGCTGCAAGTGCTGAAAGATGTGCTTGATTACCGGAACTGGTTTTCGTTTGTTTTATCATACCAGCGTGAGGGCGAACCGAAACGCGAACTGACGAATCATGCGTTTTATAAGTTCAGCGGTGGCGAAAAGGCTATGGCCATGTACATTCCGCTGTTCACGGCATGTTACTCGAGATATTTGGAAGCGGACGATACGGCGCCATATATCATTTCATTGGATGAGGCGTTTGCCGGGGTTGATGAGAACAACATCAGGGAAATGTTCGAGATTGTCGAGGAGCTCGGATTCGATTACATCATGAACTCGCAGGTGCTCTGGGGTGACTATGATACGATTTCGTCACTCGCCATCTGTGAACTTGTCCGCCCGAAAAACGAGGGCTTTGTTACCGTCATCCGCTACCATTGGGACGGAAATACACGGCACCTGGTTGTTGATGCGGAAGATGAAATTGCGGCGACTGAGTCGTAAAAGGAGTACGTTATGGATAAGGAATTACAAGATGCCGTTTCATTTTTTAATAGTGAAACGGCCTATAAGAAATTGTTCAGGGAGTTTAAAAAGAAATATGAATCACTGGGGAGAATCGGCGGAACCGTTCCAACCAGACTGTTTACCGAAGACGAACTGGAGGTAATTGGCAGCTTTTTTGGGATACCTGGGTCGAAAATGGCCGCAAAAGGATCCATTTCTATTGAGGGGTTTGAACGACAACTGGAAAACACCCGCTTCAGTGATATTGGCTTGAAGCAATTGCTTGATGCGTTTTTTGGTGAAGAGATTATTTCCAACAAACAGCGGAAGCAGGAGAAAGAAGCGAATTTGCGCAGGTTTGTGGAAGATCTTAAGGAGCGGTATGGTCGGTTGGCATTTTGGTTTGATTTTTTGCTGGAAAACGCCGGTGAGGTTCGCTGGATTTGGACGCTAATCGAACGGGAGCCGGACTGTTTTGCGGAGATGGCTGGCCGGCTGCGTGATGCTTGGAGTCGACTGCCAGCGTCACCGGAGCGGCTGCCGATGTTCAGCCAGCGCGTGACAGGTGATCCGCATGCGTTTGACTTGCAGACAGACCAGGGGAAATTGTGGCTGAACGTATTGGCTGTCGAAGCCGGTCAGGCTGTTCCTTCAAACACGGAGGCTATTAATGAGTTGCTGCAGCATTATAACATCTATCGTGATGATCTGCTGAATTATGTCACCTGTGCAGGGCTTTATGCTGAGACAGAAGATGGCATGCATCCTGTGTGGAAAGCCGCGGTTCGTGAAAATACCGTACAGATTGTACCGATTCGGGAGCTTGTTGTTTTGACGAATATTTATCCAGCTAGCGGATCAGATGTCTGGATTGTGGAGAACTCCGGTGTTTGTGCGACATTGCTGGATTATCGGCCGGGTGTCCCAATTGTCTGTACCAATGGCCAGTTCACGCTGGCTGCATTGATGCTGCTGGACAGGCTTGTGGAGTCGGGATGTGTCTTGCACTATGCAGGTGATTTCGACCCGGAAGGTTTGGGCATGGCGCAACGGCTGCTGGAGCGGTACCCAACAGGATGTGTCAAATTATGGCATATGGATCGGGAAGCATACGTCGCAAGCAATCCGGTGATAAAACTGTCCGAGGAGCGGTTGGAGAAGTTGAATCGGATTGAGCATGAGGCGCTGGCGGAAGTGGCTGAGGTAATGTATGAAAAAGGCAAGGCTGGCTATCAGGAAGCGCTGGTGGAACAGATGGTGGAAGATATAAAATGGTGAATTTGAAAAATAAATCAAAGCCTTTGTGATAAGATTATCAATAAGTATACACCCATCCCTAAACATTCACCCGCCCCCACCCGATATAATAGGAAACGGCAAAATCCATGACGATATTAATATAACAATTAACTCCAGAGGTGAACAATATGCGAATTGGCGGTCTGGCATCAGGTATGGATATTGATAAGATGGTTAATGACCTGATGAAGGCGGAGCGGATGCCGCTGCAGAATATGGAACAGGATCGTACGTGGCTGACGTGGCAGCGTGATGCGTACCGCGAAGTGAATAAAAATTTAATGGAGTTCCGCTCACAGCTGACGGATATGAAGATGTCGACTACATTCCGGGCACGGACAACTTCTTCAACGAATAGTGATCTTGTTACGGCAAGTGCTACCAGTGCGGCAAGTCAGTCGTCTTACAACATATCGGAGGTTAGTCAGCTTGCAAGTGCTGCGACGAAGGTGAATAATAATAGTATTTTTGATACCAATGACCCATCTTCTATTGATACGAGCAAAAGTCTTAAGGAACTGGAATCGAAATTTGTTTACAGCTCTTTTGATTGGAAGCAGGGCAGTGTCAAGTCAGAATCCATCTCAGTAAAATCGGACAACAATCAGTTTTCGCTTAATTTGCAAGCAGGTACGAACATAACTGCTTTAGATAATATGTCGGTTCGGGTCGGTAATGAGTATTATACGGCAGTGAAAAAGGATCCGGGTAAAACGATAGATGATTATGATTTGGCTGAAAATGAAGTATTGGTCGATATCGGCACAGGTGAATTAACGTTTAAAGACAATTTGTCCAAGGGCTCGGACATAGAAGTTAAATACGTTACAGATTATCAAGTAGATACGATGACGACACCTGAAGAAGGAACGACGATTAAGCTTTCGAATGAACAGATAAGTAAAGGAAGTGTCTCATTAACGATAGGTGATGACGATAACTATACGATAAATGACTCGGGAAAGGTCATTAATGACGGAGTTGAGGTCGGAACCATTAACTATGATAAAGGCATCATAACGATGAACGATGAGCACGCTATAGCTGCTGATACGGAAGTTAAGGTTAAGTACAACTATGACTATATCAACTTCGGGATAGGTGCGCATACCGAAGAAGGATTCAAAGATGAAATTTTCAACATTAAAGCCAGCCAATCATTTGATTCCATGGTCAGTGAAGTCAATCGGGCAGACAATGGTGTCAGCATGTTTTATGACGAGATGACAGGTCAGATATCGTTAACACGGACGGAAACAGGTAATTTTAACGATAGTGGAGATGAAATTAAAACGTCAGGTGACTTTGCAATAAACCAACTAAATTTTAGTGATACGACGGAAGAAACCGGCGGACAAAATGCAAAATTCACTCTAAACGGCTTGACGACAGAAAGAACTTCCAACTCATTTGAAGTTTCCGGCGTAACGTTTAATCTGAAACAAGAATTCAGCGGTGAAAATGTAAGGGTGAATATCACCAATGACACGGAAGCGGTTTTTGAAAACATCAAAGGGTTTGTCGAAAAGTATAATGAGCTGATTGGAAAAATACAGGACAGGCTGCAGGAAGAGCGGCACCGGGATTATCGACCACTTACGGATAAACAGCGGGAAGCCATGACTGAAAGACAGCAGAAATTATGGGAAGAAAAAGCAAAGAGTGGCATGCTGCGTCGTGATCCCATTTTATCGGGTGCGCTAAATGATATGCGGCGTGACTTTTATACACAGGTTGAAAACAGCGGAATACCGTCCGGGTATGATCAGCTTGCCAGTATAGGTATCAACACAACGTCCAATTATCTTGAAGGTGGAAAACTGGAGATTAACGAAGCGGAATTAAAGTCTGCCATTCAGGATAACCCGGAAGCTGTTGAAGAGCTATTCACGAGTGAAGGATCTTCCTACAATGAAAAAGGAATTCTGCAGCGCATGACGGATTCTGTTAACCAAGTGATGGATCAGATAACGGAAAAAGCAGGTAACTCGTTGATGGCAGAAAACCAGTACACAATGGGCGAGCGTCTGGATAAT
>Ga0079226_10002085_pt1 | contig 15352 bp, 10 predicted proteins | sample Poulit2014_FD_76345 | JGI IMG/M metagenome (GOLD analysis project Ga0079226, IMG submission 76345) | Agricultural soil microbial communities from Georgia to study Nitrogen management - Poultry litter 2014 | ecosystem: Environmental > Terrestrial > Soil > Agricultural land | place: USA: Georgia... | reverse complement strand
GATTCAATTCCCAGCTTTTCTGCCGTGAGAAACTCTAACAACAAACCATGAAAATAACACAAAAGAAAAGGACCACGCAGGCCCTTTTCTAATTCATGAGTAAACTTTTCTCTTTAATAAGTGTATTTTTCTCTATCTTCCCGTCTTTCATAACAACTTGAACGGTGTCATTATTGGCTAGTGAATCGATGTCATCTAATGGATTTCCTTTCACAACGATAAGATCGGCTAGTTTTCCTTGTTCAAGGGTACCTAATTGATCCTCCCACCCTAAACACTCTGCAGCTGTTTTCGTTGAGGTGACAATCGTATCCATTGGAGACATCCCACCTTCTGCCATTAAGCCTAATTCTCTTAAGTTGGTCCCATGTTTCATGACACCTGCATCAGTTCCCATCGCAATTTTCACACCAGCTTTATATGCTTTCGTAAAGCTTTCTTTATGTGCTTCAATGACTTCTTTTGATTTAGCGACAGCTGAAGCTGGCATACCGACTTCATCTGCTGTTTCTAAAACAGCCACAGGAGCGAGAAGGGTTGGAACTAAATATGTCCCATGTTCTAACATGAGTTCAATCGCTTCATCATCTAAGTAAATGCCATGCTCAATTGAATGAATACCAGCTTTCACTGCATTTTTAATTCCTTCTGATCCTTGAGCATGGGCCATGACTTTGACGCCTCTACGGTAAGCTCCTTCATCAACAATCACTTTTAATTCTTCTGGTGAGAATTGAGTGAATTCTGGATGGTCTGTCGCACTTAAGACACCACCTGTTGCATGGACCTTAATGACATCTGCACCGGCTCTCAATATTTCGCGCACCTTTTTGCGAACTTCCTCCACACCATCGCAAATTCCGCTTGGCATACCAGGATAACCCGAGGGAAGGTTTTCGATGACATTACTTGAGACAGTATACCCATCTCCATGACCACCTGTAATTGTCAAGGCATTGATGCTTAGTTGCATTCTTGGTCCATGAATTAGCCCCTGTTCAACAGCTTGTTTCACCCCTGAATCCGTACCAGCTGCGTCTCTAACAGATGTAATCCCGGCTTGTAGGGTTGAGTTTAAATGTTTCTCGGCTTCATAATACATCAGTGAAAAAGGCGTTTCTAACTTTTTTGCAACGGGAGTATATTCCATCATCATATGTACATGTGTATCAATGAGCCCTGGTAAAATAGCTCCTCCATCTGCATCGACAATCTTTTCATCGCCTGACGATTGATATTCTGATTCATCACCTACAAATTCAATCTTGTTTCCATTGACTACAACTACTTGATCTTTTTTCGCCTCTCCACCATTTCCATCGATTAATAGCCCATTTTTAATTACTATTTTACTCATTATAATACCTCCAATATTTTATAAAGTTTCAACAAGTATACTTGCTATAACAATCGACACAACGGTAACTGTTGTAAACCCACCAATTAACATAGGTGCAAGTATCTCATTGAAAATAGCTTTTTCTTCTTTTTCATTTCTTGCAATACTTCGGCTTACCTCTTCACATAATATATAATCTGCTGGGAAACCAATTAAAGCAGTGAGTGCGACAGGCATTCCTTTATATGGATGCCATTTAACTAGTTTGGATACAATATAACCTCCAAGGGCAATACTAGCTGTACCAATAATTAAAATAATAATGATGCTTGGTAAGTTATTTAAAACTTGCATAGGCGTGACACCTGCCATTGTCCCGATAACGACAAATAAAATTGCAACCATCACAAAGGTGAATGAATTTGACCTTTCAAGTGCTTTCGATTCAAACAAACCTAATTTCAATCCACCAACACCAATCACTAAACTCCAAAGACTATAATGGATCGGCGTCAGCTCGCCCAAGGCAACTGCTATTGCCCCACCAACAAAGACGAAAAATAATTTTAACGTCATACTCTTTTTCAAAGGGCTTTGTCCTTCTCCATCTTGTTCTACTGTTGCTGCCACTTCGTCCTTCATCATAGGAACAAACGAACCATGATCCATTTTCTTTTGAATGATAAAGGCATATTTCCTTAAAAAATTCATAGCAAGTGGCATACCAAGCACCCCCTGAAAAGCAGCAACTAGTGCCGGAATCGCGACAATAGATGTCATCCCGAGTTCTCTTAACTTTTCCGATGTAATAATAAGGGCAATTGTTCCGCCGCTTAATGGCCCTAGTCCAGCTACCGCAGTCGGATAATCAAAAATAATCGGGATAACGGTCAGAATGATGACACCCGAAACAAAAAGTCCACCCAGCGCAATTAAAACAGCCTTATACTGGGTTTTCAGTAAAGAGAAGGGAATCATTGTGCCCATATGGACGATAGCTGGGGCAATCAACATCGTTCCTAACATGGGAAGTGTTGATTTTTCTAAAATATCTTCTGGAAATATTCCCGTCCAAATTAATAGCAAAAAACCAAGCATCGCTGTAAGTAGCATTGGAACACGGGCTCTTGTAACAATCGATAGCCATTCTCCAAAAGCAAGTAATGCAAAAATACAGACTGTTGCAATTAATGGATTACTTAACATTAAACCCCTCCCCTCCTTAAATTGTTAAATAATATATCATTTTAAAAATACTTTGTAAATATAGTTTTCTGAAAAGAATTACATTTAAAAATAGACCTTTATTGTAACAACAATGGTGTTATCGCTTACAAAAGTAATGAAAATTTTTTAAATTTAAACATATTGTATTTTATATAAATCACTATAAACACTTTTATATGGAAGTTATTTACAAATTAAAAAAGGCTGTCCTTTGGAGAGGACAACCTTTTTTCATCACATCATTTCTTTATTTATGATTCTTTTAATATGACTAATTTATCTCCTTTTTCTAAGGTAAGTTTATTTTTTAGTGTTACAAATTCAATAGTTTTATTTTCCTTCCTAACCAATAAAGGTATTCCATCTACTTCAAGCTCATGAACCAAAATGGAATCTTCTCCTGTAATTTCTGTTTCTTGAATGGAATAACCCGTATTCACTTTGCGATTCAGTTCGTTAAAATCTTCCCCTTCTTCAAAGAGAATATGTGCTTTTTTAGACATCGGTAAATCGGACTGTCTTAATCCAACTTGAAGAGTAAACGTATTATTATAACCAAACTCAGGCACGTAAGATTGGCTTACCAATGCATTATAAGCGTCATCTCCACTCATTGAAAGGATGGTTTCATATGGTGTTAAATCAAGGCTAAACTGTGCATGTTCGGCTAAAATCTCTCCGTGATGTGTATTTACTCCTAAATCCTTTGCATGCTTTAGGCGATCCGCAGATGAATCACTAATTAATACAGGAATTCCAACTTCTTTTAAATAATGAGCAAGTGCGGTAGCAAAACTACTGGCACCAACCATGACCACACCTGGTGGTTCACTACTTGCCAGGTTTAGCTTTTTGGCAATCGGTCCAATTGTAAATCCATGGGCACAAACAGTAATAAATACTAGAGCAAATGTTAATGTCATGAGTAGTTCTGCATCTTGATATCCATCTTCCATTAGCACACCGACAAAATATCCAGCTACCGTAAGAGCGACAATTCCCCTTGGTGCTATCCAGCCAGCCAACGTTTTTTCCTGTATGGTTAATTCGGTCTTTATCGTTGTAAGCCATATGGAAAGTGGCCGTACTATAAATAACATAACTAATACAAAGCTAATAATCGGCCATGTAAATACTTCTGCTATTGTTTCACGTGTTAGCGACGCCGTGAGCAAAATAAAAACAGTTGATGTCAAAATTACCGATATATTCTCCACGACATGGCTAATATCACCAATCGAAGAAACATACTTTTTCGTCTGACCAAGTGTTAACCCAAGCACGGTCACAGCTAGCATTCCTGTTTCATGCATAACCACTTCCGATAAAGTAAAACAAATAAGCACGAAAGAAAGAATGAGCGGCGATTTTAAATACTCAGGGAAAAGCCCTTTACTTGCCATTTTAGCGATAACAATTCCAAGTACAAGACCTAGAACGACAGCAACTAATGATCCGATAAAAAAATTCAATAAGTAATCGAAAGAAAGAGCTTCATTGGTTAGCACTCTTGTTACTTGATAAGCAAACAACGCTAATAGTGGACCTGCTGGATCAACGATAATCCCTTCCCATTTGAGCACAGCTGCAATCCTCGGCTTTAATTTCGCTTGTCTAAGTAAAGGAATAATAACAGTTGGACCAGTAACCACAAACAAGCCACCAATAATAAATGCTACTTCTATTTCTAAGCCGGCAATATAATAGGCCGCGAGTGCACCACCAATCCACGCAAGAAAAGCTCCCCAGGTTACGATTCTAAAAACCGATTTAGATATCTCACGAATTTCACGAAAATCAAGACTCGAACTTCCTTCAAAAAGAATAATTGCAACCGCAAGCGAAATAATCGGGCTATACAATCCACCCAGTGCATCGCTCGGGTTGATAAGACCCAAGACTGGCCCAATGATCAAACCAGCTATTGACATAATTACTATGGAAGGCCACTGGATACGCCAAGCAAGCCATTGTGAAAAAATCCCCAACGCTAAGATAACGACAATACTAATCAGTGCTGCTTGCTCCATCTATTCCACCTCTATCTCTATGTAAAAAATTAAACAAAGCATACTGACTGCTTTATAATACCGAGTATTTTTGTATACCCTGTTTTTATGAAAATAAAGCTATAGACTTAGGATGTACTATTTTCTATAGAATAAAAGTGTCCTTTTTAATTGTGTAGGGTTAAGTGGTGACGTATACCGCTTTACTTAAGATTTTTTAAATGTGGGAAAGGCATGTGGTGGTGTTAATTGTTTTTTTTTGATGTTGGAGTGAACTTGATATAGCTGAGAGATGTTGCATATCATTTTTTCAATATAACGGCTAATTTTTGATACGTAAGATGACATCACGTGGCATTTTTTCAATGTAGCAGCGTTTTTTTGACACGCAAGAGGCACTCACATGGCACTTCTTCAATACAACTGTTAATTGATAATACGAGAGAGTTACAAAACAAAAATAAAGGATATAAACCCCTATATGGATTTATATCCTCCCTTACATACTACATGCTCTAATTAAACCATTACTTTACAAATATCATTCGTGAATTCAACGGGATCGCTCACTGGCAGACCTTCAATTAATAAAGCCTGGTTATATAGTAGGTTTGTATACAGTTTAAAAGTTTCTTCATCTTTATCAAAAGCACCTTTTAGTGATTCATAAACGTCATGGTCGGTGTTAATTTCAAGAACTTTATTTGCTTGAATATGCTGGTTATTTGGCATTGCCTGGAGTACTTTTTCCATTTCTAAGGAAATCTCGCCATCTGCTGATAGGCAAACCGGATGGGATTTCAGTCGTTTTGACACTTTAACATCCGATACTTTTCCAGAGAGAAGCTCTTTCATCTTAGCAAACATCTCCTGATGCTCGTCCTCTTCTTCTTTTGCTTTTTTACTTTCTTCTTCCGTATCAATACCAAGGTCTCCACTTGATACCGAACGGAATTCTTTCCCATCATATTCATTTAACATTTTAATAGCGAATTCATCGACTTCATCGGTGAAATAAAGAATTTCATATCCTTTATCTGCAACTACTTCTGTTTGTGGAAGTTTTGCAATTCGTTCGTTGGATTCACCAACTGCATAGTAAATGTACTTCTGTTCTTCAGGCATTCTTGAAATATATTCTTCAAGTGAAACAAGCTTTTTCTCAGTTGAAGAGTAAAATAGAATTAAATCCTTTAATGTATCTTTATTTGCGCCAAAGTCATTGTAAACGCCAAACTTCAACTGGCGGCCAAATGCATCATAAAATTTCTCATACGTTTCACGGTCATTTCGTAGCAGCTTTTTCAGTTCCTGCTTAATCTTCTTATTAATATTTTTTGCAATAAGTTTCAATTGACGGTCATGTTGCAACATTTCCCGAGAAATATTTAGAGATAAATCTTCAGAATCCACCATTCCTTTAACAAAGCTAAAGTAGTCAGGAAGAAGGTCTGCACACTTATCCATAATTAAGACACCATTGGAATAAAGTTCAAGCCCTTTTTCATATTCGGCTGAATAATAATCAAAAGGTGCTGTTTCAGGAATATACAAAATTGCGTTATAACGAATCGTTCCATCTACTTTTGTATGAATATATTTTAATGGTTTATCAAAGCCATAATGCTTTTCTTGGTAAAAGTTCTCGTAGTCTTCATCAGTCAGCTCATCTTTATTTTTCCGCCAGATTGGAACCATGCTGTTAATTGTTTCTTCTTCTTTATAATCAACGTACTCATCATTATCATCATCTTTAGGCTTACTTTTTGTGACAATCATTTTAATTGGGTAACGGATGAAATCAGAGTACTTTTTAACAATTGTTTGGAGGCGTGTTTCCTCTAAATATTGATCATAATCCTCATCTTCCACGTTTTCTTTTAGCTGCAAAATAATTTCCGTACCGACATCTGATTTATCATATGGCTCAATCGTATAACCATCAGCTCCAGAAGATTCCCATTTATAACCTTCATCGCTATCCAACGCTCGACTCAATACGGTCACTTTATCTGCGACCATGAAAGCTGCGTAAAATCCAACACCAAACTGGCCAATAATATCATGACCATCTTCAATTTCATTTTCTTTTTTAAATGCTAATGAACCACTTTTAGCAATAACTCCAAGGTTTGTTTCAAGTTCTTCCTCCGTCATACCGATTCCCGTATCTTTAATCGTTAACGTTCGTTCCTCTTTATTCGGAATAACTTGTATATAATAATTATCTTTGTCAAAGGTCATTGAATCATCTGTCAATGCACGATAATAGATTTTATCAATGGCATCACTTGAGTTTGAAATTAACTCACGTAAAAATACTTCTTTTTGCGAGTAGATTGAGTTAATCATAATATCCAGTAAACGTTTCGATTCTGCTTTAAATTCTTTTTTAGCCACTTCACTACTCCCCTTTTTTCAATGTTCTATACCTATTTTAGCACTCTCTATCCAAGAGTGCTAATCTCATTATTTTAAATATCATAATTTATGCATAATGTCAATTCACATACCATTTTTTAAAAGGCTCTTTTCGCATTGTTTGTTGCTTTAAACCTTCGTAGTTGATGTAAACTGTGCAGTAACTGGGTCTGAATTTTTTCATTCTCTAAAAGATGAGTGCTAATCCAACGCTGCGGAAAACAACTAAGCACTACTGCACAGTTTATGGATATTTTAAGCAACAATATTGTAGAAAAAAGCCTTTTATAATATAAGCAATGACTTTTAAAAGTCATTTTGCGAAACCTTTTTGTCTTTTTATTCGTATAGTCATTGTAAAATAAAAAAGTATCTTTAATCTCAACAATACATATCAAATAAGGAGAAATAAACGATGACACCAACAATGAATGATCCTAACAAATCTATTTCAAAGGATGCGATTAAAGTATGGAGAATAACCAACCTTTTCATCCAAATCATCGCTATTATTATTGGAATAGGATTAATCTGGGCTTCCATCTACTTTAATTGGTACTATTGGATCAAAATCACGCTGATTGTATTACTTGCTATCGATATTCTTTTATCATTATGGGACATTTTGATCGAACCAGTACTACTGCAACGTTATTGGCGTTATGATATTAGCAGTGAATACGTTCAAATTAAACATGGTATTTTCAATATTAAACAAACAATCATGCCTATGACAAAAGTACAGTACGTTACGGCAAAGCAAGGGCCACTCCTTCGAAAATACCAATTATATACCTTACAAATAGGGACGATGAGCACATCGATTGATATTCCTGCACTTCCTGAACAGACAGCTTTAACATTACGCTCAAAGATTGCTGAATACGCCAAAATAAAGGAAGTGGAAGACCTATGATTGAAACTTTTCACATGCATCCTATGAAAATACTCACTTCCTTCATACAAACGGCAAAAAACTCATTTATCCTTATCTTATTTCTATTTATTTTCAATTTTAAGGATGTATCTATGGCAATTAAAATTGGCCGTGTAATTTTCTTGCTTTATTTGTTTTTCCGACTCATTTTCATTATCATCGACTGGTGGAAAACAACCTGCGAAATAAACGATGGCATGATACAAATAAAACGAGGTGTTTTTCAACGAAAACAAAATAGTATTCCATTAAGAGAAATTCAAAATATCACGTGGCGTACTCCTTTTTATTTTCAGTGGTTTCATATTACTTCACTTCGTTTGGAGACAAGTTCAACCAGTGACAGCTCTACCGTTCAATTAGATGCGCTAAAAGTAAATGTAGCAAACAAAATTGAAAAATTAGCAACAACATATAAAACAGAATATAAAAATGTTATAGAAAAAATGGATGAAACGGAATCAGATACTAATGAACTGCGTCAAGAAGACTTAAAAGATCCATACCGAACCGTTCATTTTAGTCCGACACGAAAAGAAGTTTTAAAAGCGTCCTTCCTTTCGTTCAGCTTTTTAGGTTTAATCCCGATTATTGCTATTGCCTATCGTGAAATCGACAAAGTCATTAATATCGACAAACAAGTTGAAGGGATTTTTACATTTATCACAAGTTCTTGGCTATTTATTATCGGTGCGATATTGCTGTTCATTATTGTGGCATTCGCTTTTGGAATCATTCAAACCTATATGAAATACGGAAAGTATGAAATATCTTCAGATGAAGAGCGCATTTATATTCAAAGCGGTATTTTGAATGAAAAAGTATTTTCCATTCAAAAAGCAAATGTCCAAGCAATTCGAATCAGCCAATCGCCACTAAAAAAGTTACTAAAGTTTACAGAAGTCAAACTCATTAGTGCTGGCAGTGATGACGATCAAGCAGAAGATATTAGCTCATTATACCCGTTTTTACCGAGTGATCAGGCAAAGGGTTTATTAGCAGAGATTTTACCCCAATTTCCGCTTAAAGACGCAGAAAATAAATTACCACGCCAGGCGCTTTATATGCGGTTAATGAGGATTCCGTGGTTCTGGATCATTGTCACTGCCTTAATCTTATGGTTCAAAAAGGAATGGTGGTTCTTATCACCTATCCTTTTTGTAATAACTTACTTGACACGTATATTCAACTATAGAAATACACGTTTTTCCTGGGATAATGAAACAATTCAATTTAAAACAGGAGGCATATCGACAGACATATTTATTACTAGCCGTAAAAAGGTGATTGAAGTAAATGTAGAACAAAATATAATCCAAAAGAAATTAGGAATTGCAACAATCAATACAGTCAATCGTGTAAAACCAGTACATCATGAGAAGTTGCAAGATATCCCTATGATCGAATCTCAGCATTTTATCAGATGGTATAAACAGCGTGCAAAAGAGATCAGGACAGAATGATTATTCTAAAAGGTGATGGACATGAACAATTGGTTTTATAATCCAGAAGTACAATTTCACATGTGGGACATGACCCACCTTGTTACGATAAGTGTGATGCTCATCCTACTGATCAGTATTTATAAATATAGAAAAGCACTTATTCCCCACCGTCGCGTTATTCGCCTTACGGTGGGATGGCTTTTAATTGCAAGCCGCTTGAGCCTTGATATTTGGTATGTGACAACAGATCAATGGTCGGTTCAATCATCGCTCCCTCTGGAACTATGCAGCATCTCCTCCCTGCTTGCTGGAGTAATGTTGCTTACAAAAAATAAATTTCTTTTCGAAGTACTTTATTTTATTGCAATTGGTGGAGCAATGATGGCAATTGCCACACCTGACTTATATTTCGGATTTCCTCAATATCGTTATATGCAATTTTTTATCGACCATTTTTTATTAATTTTCGCTCCTCTAATGATGATCTGGCTTTACGATTATAAGTTGACATGGCATTCTATTTTCAAATCATTTTTATTTTTAAATGGGCTTGCTGCCGTTGTTTTTGTCATGAATCATTTTCTCGCTGCGAACTACATGTTCCTCAGCGAAAAACCAGCCGGAGCGAGTTTGCTTGATTTACTCGGTCCTTATCCATATTATCTGGTATCCCTTGAGTTGATCGCTCTCTGTTTATTTTTCCTGCTATACATACCACTTTGGTTCATTCAAAAACAGCGTTCCTGACATTCGTGGCTCATAATATTCTGTCACATATTTGTTACAACTTTCCCATTGTGCATTTTTGCTCAATGTGCAATAATATCTCTGTGCGTATTTAAATGAGCTTAATCCTCTAGGAGAAAGGGGTGAACCTATTGGAATTGTCCGATAAGCAAACAAATTTACGTGATTTTAAAAAAGAAAAGACAGCAAATAAACTGGCTGATGCTGCTTTTGAGCTTGCGCTTGAACGGGGACTGGATGGCTTTGTCGTCAATGATATTGTTCAGCGGGCCGGCTACTCCAGAAGAACATTCGCTAACTATTACTCTTGTAAGGAGGAGGCGGTGGTAGCAGTTGTTTTAAATCCAAAAGAGCCGCCCCAAGTTCAAGAACTCATTACTGAAATTGAAAACGCGAGACCAATTGACATACTTTATCACGTGATGAAGATGCAGTTCACAGCAGATTTACTTAAAAAAGTGCGCCAGATTGTTTCACTTTCGAGAAGGTATCCAACACTAGAGCCTTATATACTCAGCGTTTTTCAACATTTTCAAATAGAAGCTGTGAATACAGTAAGCCGCTTTTCCAATGGACATTATCCTGAAGAGTATCCCTATCTGCTTGCTGGGGCTGTTTACGGATCCGTACTGCCATTGGTTGACGGAAGCCTCAACATTCTGTTTCCAGACCAATCAACAGATGAAATTTCTGGGGATCTCACTTTTGAGCAATATTTAGACACAGCATTCAATCATTTGCGAAATGGATTTTAATAAATGAAGCCTTTAGATAAGGCAATAAAATATAATCACTATGAACCATCAATGAGACGTGCACAGGAGCTCGTATATATTTGACCAGGTTCGAAGGAAGGATGAACAGCAATAAATATAGCAACGAGGATTTTAAAACATAAAAAAATAATTGTTATTACCTTTACGGTTCTCGCGATTATCGGTGCAATTGTACAGTTTGCTGTTCCGGTTAACTATAGTATGACCGATTACTTGCCAAAAAGCGCTCCATCTACAGAAGCGATTGATATTATGGAAGAAGAATTTGGAGGAGATGTCGCTAACACACGTGTCATGATTCGAGACGTGAGCATCCAGGAAGCACTTACTTTTAAGGAAAATATAGAAGCTATTGATGGTGTTTCCGAAGTAACATGGATCGATGACGTGATAGATATTAAAACACCTATTGAAATGGCAGACATAGATACTGTTGAAACGTATTATCAAGACGAAAATGCACTATTTACCTTCAATGTTGAAGATGGAAAAGAAGTCGAAGCAACAGATGCTATCTATGAAGTCATCGGTGAAGAAAATGCCATGTCTGGTGATGCCCTAGATACAGCTATCTCGCAAAAAATGACAGGTCAGGAGACAATGAATGCAGCGCTCATTCTCGTTCCAATTATTATTTTAATTCTTTTGCTTTCAACACGGTCATGGATTGAACCGGTATTTTTACTAATAGCAATTGGTATTTCTATATTGATTAACCTTGGAACCAATATTTTTATTGGAGAAATTTCGTTTATATCGCAAGCCGTTGCTCCAATTCTACAGTTGGCCGTGTCCCTAGACTATGCCATTTTCCTGCTCCATAGCTTTGATGATTACAGGAAAAAACTGGATAGTCCGTATGAAGCGATGAAGTTAGCCATGAAGCGATCTTTTCCAGCTATTACAGCTAGTGCCTCAACCACATTTTTAGGATTTCTGGCACTTACCTTTATGGAATTTGAAATTGGCGCTGATTTAGGTATTAACCTAGTCAAAGGAATTTTACTCAGTTTCCTAAGCGTTATGATTTTTCTACCAGCATTAACCTTAATGTTCTATCATTGGATAGATAAAACACATCATAAACCATTACTTCCGAGTAAGTATAATATCGGAAAACATATTATTAAATTACGCATCCCTATGCTGATCATTGTGCTCATTTTAATTGTTCCAGCTTTTCTTGCCCAAAGTGAAACAAATTTCATTTACGGTATGGGGGATCATCCAGAGAATACACGGGCAGGGGAAGATGCTGCTGACATCGAAGACGCATTCGGTAAGTTTACCCCAATGGTTTTATTAGTTCAAAAAGGAGACCTGGCCAGAGAAGATGAACTTACCCAAGAACTTAATGCTTTAAAGGATGTGAAAAGCACTGTTTCTTATACCAATACGGTTGGTGCAGCCATTCCACCGGAGTATCTCGATGATTCAGCGAAAGATCAATTTTTCTCAGAAAATTACAGTCGAATCATCTTGAATACAACGACGGACGCGGAGGGAGATGAAGCATTTTCACTGGTGGAAGATGTACAAACGATTACTGCCGACTATTATGGTGACGATTACCACCTCACTGGAGAAAGTGCTACGCTTTATGATATGAAGCGAATTGTGGAAAAAGACAATTCGCTCGTCAACATTTTAACCGTTGTAACGATTGCTTTTGTCTTACTGGTGACATTCCGTTCACTTTCCGTCCCAGTCGTCCTGTTACTAACGATTCAGACGTCCGTTTGGATTAATTTAGCTGTGCCGTACTTTACTGACGACCCGCTTGTTTATATTGGGTATTTAATCATTAGTATCGTCCAGCTTGCCGCAACGGTTGACTATGGGATTTTATTTACAGAAGACTTTACGAACAACCGAAAAGAGATGGGCGCACTTCCTGCAATTAAGAAAACAATTAATGAAAAGATTTTCTCCATTGCTGTGCCCGCATCCATCCTATCAAGCGTTGGATTCATCTTGTGGGCAACATCATCAGATCCAATCATCTCGTCGATCGGGATTCTACTTGGACGTGGGACGTTACTTGCGTTTACCCTGGTAGTTCTCTTTCTACCAGCATTACTTCTGGTATTTGATCGATTAATTGAAAAAACAACATGGAAACCAAACTTTTATAAAGGGGAGTGATAATATGCGAATGAAAAAATGGTTGGTTATTTTTGTAAGTGGCTTGCTCGTGCTTGCCTCTTTTCCTATAACAGCTCTATCTGATGAAAATTCGGATAAAGAAAGTTCTGATATAGAAAATACACCTGGTAATTATTCCTCTAAAGATGAAGTGATTTACGGGAACTTACATGCAAATGGAAAAGCAAGGAACATGTATGTAGTAAATACCTTTCACGTTACAGAATCAGGGGAAATCATTGATTACGGGGATTATACTAATGTCCGAAACCTAACAAACTTATCTGGGATTGAACAGACTGACGACAATGATGTTCAATTTCAAGCAGAAGAAGGAGAGTTTTATTATCAAGGGGAATTAGAAAACGAACCACTCCCTTGGGACATCTCCATCACGTATTTATTAGATGGCAGAGAAGTGAATCCAGACGAGTTAGCTGGAAAAAACGGAGACCTTGAAATTCAGATAACAACAGCCGCCAATGAAGAGGTTGACCCGTTGTTTTTCGAAAACTATTTACTGCAAATTTCACTTACGCTAGATCCGTTGATATTTAGTAACATTCAAGCACCAAAGGGAACAGAAGCCAATGCAGGGAAAAACAAACAAATTTCATTTACTGTATTACCCGATCAAGAGGAAGAATTAATTATATCAGCAAATGTCACTGATTTTGAAATGGATCCGATAGATATTACAGCAATACCAGCTAACATTGCCATTGAAGGTCCTGAGTTAGGAGACATGACAGGCGACATGCAGTCCTTATCCGATGCGATTCGTGAAATAAATTCTGGTGTTGCTGAATTGAATAATGGTATTTCTGAACTGAATTCAGGAACAACAGATTTGAGTAATGGGTCTAGTGAATACTTGAGCGGGATTCGTGAGCTCAATCAATCATCACAGGAGCTAGTTAATGGGTCAGAAGAGATTCAGGATGCACTCAATCAGGTGAGCGAAGCAATGCAAGGTGACTCTGACGCTCCAGACTTAGGCGAAATGAAGGCATTGCCTGGAGGGCTTCGAGAATTGGCAAATGGTTTACAGGAGTCTGCCGATGGACTGAATGAATTGAAACAAGGGTATAACAGGGCATATGGCACTTTAGATGAAGCGATCGATGGAATTCCGAACTATAATATTAGTGAAAAACAAATCGGAGAATTATACGCAAGTGGAGCGGATTCTGAAGTCATTGACAAGTTAGTAGAGACATATGCCGCTGCTCAGACGGTTAAACAGACATACCTTGCTGTTCAAGAAGGTTTTGACAGTGTGTCAACAACATTAGAACAGGTTTCGAGTCCAATCACAGAGATGGCAAACCATTTAGATACGATGGCTACCGAAATGGAAAAAGGTATGGATAACATGGATGAATTGGATGCTCTCGCGGACCTCGAGGAAGGTTTGTCTACCCTTGCCTCCGAGTACCAATCCTTCCATAACGGCTTAGTCAGTTATACAGAAGGAGTAGACACCCTTGCTACTTCTTATCAAGAACTTGATACTGGTATCCAGGAACTATCAGAAGGAACCGCCTCCCTTGATGATGGTGCAAGTCAGTTGCAAAGCGGGACAGAGGAACTTCACGAAGAAACGAGTGACTTACCTGGCCAAATGGAAGAAGAAGTAGAAGAGATGCTTGAGGAATATGAAAACGAAGATTTTGAACCAGCATCATTTGTATCAGATAAAAATGAAAAAGTCGATGTCGTTCAATTTGTTTTACAAACAGAAGCAATCGAAATAGATGAACCGGAAACAACCGAAGAAGAGGAAGAAGAAGAAAAAGGATTTTGGGAACGTTTCTTAGATCTTTTTAGGTAACAAGTAATTGATTCCCTTAATTGAAACAGAATTTAACAACATTTAAATATAATAATAGAAAAATAATACACCTGTAACCTTGCTAAACCAGATTAGCGTAGTGTTACAGGTGTTTTTATATGTACAACTTTCACTATAAATTCAGTGGGAACTCTAAATAGTAAGGTAATGTTCTAAATGACGTTACAGTGACTTTTTCTCCCTGAAAGGGTACACTGCAGCGCCCCATGTGACATTTGAGTAACCTTTTCTCCCTGAAAGGGTACATGGCAGCAGCCCATGTGACATTTGAGTAACCTTTTCTTCCTGAAAGGGTACATGGCAGCAGCCCATGTGACATTATAGTTACCTCTTCTACCTAAAAGGGAACATGACAGCGCCCCATGTGACATTGCAGTAACCTTTTCTCCCTGAAAGGGTACATGGCAGCAGCCCATGTGACATTTGAGTAACCTTTTCTTCCTGAAAGGGT
>Ga0079226_10002084_pt1 | contig 15353 bp, 12 predicted proteins | sample Poulit2014_FD_76345 | JGI IMG/M metagenome (GOLD analysis project Ga0079226, IMG submission 76345) | Agricultural soil microbial communities from Georgia to study Nitrogen management - Poultry litter 2014 | ecosystem: Environmental > Terrestrial > Soil > Agricultural land | place: USA: Georgia... | reverse complement strand
CGCATTGACCATTTCACCGTCACCGATGTACATGGTGACGTGGCCGGGCTGCGGGTCAGGGCCACGGTTGAAGAACAGCAGATCCCCGGGTCGCAGTTCCTCCCAGCTGACACGGGCGCCGTGGTTGAACTGGTCGGTGGTCACTCGGGGAATCTGATACCCAGCTGATTCCCATGCCTTCTGCGTCAATCCGGAGCAGTCAAAGGCGTCCGGACCGGTGCCGCCCCACACGTACGGCTTGCCTACCTGTTCCAGGGCCCATTCGGCGGCGGCGATACCGGCCGCGCCGCCCGGACCGGTCACACTGGGACCATTTCCGGGATGCTCGGCGTCGTAGTGGTCGATCTCGGCCATGACTTGGTCCACGTACCACTGTGCCGGGTTGTAACGGAACAGCGCGGCTTCCAGATCGGCCCTGGTGGAGAAATCCACCGACTCTCCGACCGGGGCGCTCTGACACAGCTCAACCGCTGTGGAAGCCACAGAGTCGTAGACGTTGTGCGGGTCTGCTTCCCCGGATCCGGTGGCGTCGACCCCGTACTTGTCCCAGTTCGCGGGCAGGTGCTGGGTGACCCCGACCGCTCGGTCGTATTCGGTATCACCGTCCCACCGTCCGTCATCGGTGTCGTAGTGGGGTGTGAGGTTGCCTCCGACCCCGGAGCCGTCCAAACGGGGACCGATGAACGGCGGGTCGGTGGTGCCGTCGGGAGAGATGGTGACGGTGGCGCCGTGATCGGACTCCACCGACCCGACTCCGGCAAGAATCTGCCAGCGCATCCCGGTGCACTGCTCGAACTCTGGGGATTCCAGGGCTTGGGGTCCGTGCACATAGGCGTCCAACAAGGTGGGGTCGATCCCGGCCACATGGCCTGGTGTATCGCCGTCGGGGGTGTCCATAGCCGAAACCGCCACCGAGATCACCAGTGCGGGTATCAGGAGAGCGCCCACACCGAGGGAGAGTCCGCAGCCGAAACTAGCCATGGGCCTCTCTCCAGTCGAACAAAGGTGGCTGGTGTACCTGCTCGGCCCCTGAGGCGAGGTCGGTCAGGACACGGGGGCGCAGTTGGGGATCGTCCACGCGTGTCCACACTGGCCGGGCGGGGTGGTCGCCGTGCACAGCGGTGCCCACCGGCACAGGAGTGGCGGCACCCAACGCACGGCGCACGTGTGCTTCCCGGCGACGGGAGGGTAGATAGAACAGCACCAAGCCGCGCACGTCCGCGCTCGCAGCCAGCTCGCGGTAGGCATCGAGCTTGGCGGCCAGGCGGCGCAGGCGTTCGGTCCCGTTGTCGTATTCCAAGAACACGGATACCGACGCATCGCCCATGGTCCAGGTACCAGCGCCGTCGGGTCGCACGATGTCGCCCCACAGATCGGCGCATTCCTCCTCGGTCCGCCACCACAAGTGCGCGTCGTGGACCTTCTCTCGAGCGTGGGAGTACAGATCGGTGAAGAACTGATTGACGCCGATCGTGTGGCTGAGCCTGATACTGGTGACGTTGGCCAAGGCCCGGTCGCGCCGGTAACCGAACTCGCGCAGCGTGCGCCCTTCTTCGGCGGCCAAGATCTCCGCGCCGGGCTGGTCGATGACGTAATGCCAGGGCGAACCCCCACGCGGCTGCCAGGGGCGGACCCGGTCCAGAGCACGGAGCCGGTGCAGGGTCGCCAGCCTCTGTTTGGCGGTGTTGTAGGAGTTCCATCCCAGGGCGGCGAGCTGATCAGTGGTGAGCACCTTGTGCCGCCAGACCAGACGCATGAGGCGACGGTCGCGGTCGGTCAGACGCCGCGCCAGGGTTTTGATGACCTCGGGGGAGCTGCGAGGGCGAATGGGAGCACGGTGATCGGGGCGAAAGACGATGGACACGGCGGAACCTCCCAGAAGAACGGAACTAAAGGCGGGTGTGGTTGGCGCGGGCGGCTTTACGCGAGGCTGTGGCACGCCCCCGGACCGGGGGAGGTAGGGGGCGAGTGCGCAAGGTGAAGGCGGGGCTCAGGGCACCGTTGGTCACCAGGCGGGCAACGGCCTGAAACCGACCCAAATGGGACAGATCGTGCTCGGTCACCTCGGGGTGAACATGCCGACCCAAGGAGCGTGCGTCTTCCGGACTCACGTCGAAGTAGACCTTGGAACGGGCATTGGCGCTGGTGGCCTCGCGCAGATCACGGGGAAGCTGAGCCAAATCCTGGTGAGCGATGACCAACCCAGCTCGGTAGGCGCGCGCTTCGGCGAGCATGTCCCCCAGACCGAACGGGAGTGTGAGGAAATTCTGGGCCTCGTCCAAGTAGATGGACATGTCGCGCCGGTCGGCCTCGCGCTGACCGGCCCTGGACAGGACCGCGTTCCAGGTCTGGGCCAGCACCAGCGAGCCCAGCAGGGAAGCGGTGTCCTCACCGATCACTCCCTTGGGCAGGCGCGCTATGATCACCGCGTTCTCATTGAGCAGCGAGTGCAGGTCCAGGGCGTGTTGGGGACGTGCGGCCAAAAGGTCACGGGCGAAGTCGCGCAGCAAAACCGCGCGCAGTTTGTTCAGCAGAGGTGCGGTCGCGTGCGATCGTGCTTGATCCGACAAGTTGTCGTACCAGCGCCAGAACCCTGCCAGCACCGAATCATCGTCCAGGTGGGCTGTGGTCCGACGGCGAAAACTGGAGTTCTCCAACAGCTTCGGGATGTTGGCCAGGGACGCCTGCGGGGTCGCTGACAGCGTCAGACAGCAGGAACGGAGGATGTCGTCGGTGCGCGGCCCCCAGGACTCGCGATAGATCCGAGAGAACACACCGGTGACCATGTCGGCCACCCGGACAGGATCGGTACCTCCCAGAACGTTCAGGCTCGGAGGCGGTGCGTCATCATCGGGGTCGATGAGGATGACGCGATCCAGGGCCGATTCGGGCATCCGAGAGAGCAGCAGATCGGACTCTCCCTTGGGTTCGATGATCACGACCCCGCGGCCCTTGGTGATGTCCTCCAGCGCCATCCCCATGAGCAGTGTGGTCTTGCCGACGCCGGTACCGCCGATGATGTGGGTGTGCTGACGTGCGTCAGCGGTGCGTTGGGCCACGGTGCGCCGCTCACTGTGCTCAGCGGTGCCCAACACTCGGGCATCGGGCAGATCGGTCGACACCTGAGGAGGGGGCGGCACCGGACGAGCCGGAGCGCGCTGAAGTCCGGGGACGGTCTCGTCCAGCGGCAGGTGGGCGATACCGGCCAATTCTCGTGCGGTGAGCAGGTCACCCGCCCCCATGCCGCGAGCCTGGAATCGTCGTGCTGCGAGGAACCACAAGCGGTGGCGCTGGTAGTAGTTGTGGCCGCTGAACACACTCCAGGCCGCCGCCACCGCGTGCGCCCGCCCCCGGCGTCTCTGCCGGGCATCGCCGTCCTGTCCGAGTGAGGAGATCAGGTATCGGACCCGTGTTTCCAATCGGGGCTGGGTGGACTTGTTCAGGATCGCCTGGATCTCCCGACCGACCTCGGGACGTAGTGTCAACAAGTTCGCCGAGCGGTGCCCACCGGGGGTGAGGGAGTCGAACACTCCGCTGCTGGGGGTGTAGTTGTAACGCAGCGAAGAAGCGGCCTTGTTGGCACGGCGCAGTCGACCCCCGGTGACCGGGCGCACTCCTACTTGAACCAGCACCTCCTCGCTTCCGGTCAGGTCCCCGGCGGCTCCGATCAACGCGCGCAGCGGGTCCTCCTCGAACTGATGCTTGATCGGATAGTGGTCCGGTCGTGCCAAACGCACCTGGCCCGCGTGGGTGAACATGTCCCCGGGTGCGGGCGGGACGGGGCGGGTGGTGGCCGAGGCGCCGGGCCATGCCGAGGTGATGGCCCGTTCGACCATGCCGGGCGGTAGCGGCCCGGGCACCCACATGCGGATACGCAGCCCGTGCACGCTCATGGCGTACTCCCACACCAGGTGCGGTTGACCGAACAGCATCCGTTTCCACCAGGGGCGCAGGGTGCCCAGCATCTGGCGCCACAGGTCCTCGGCCCCGGCCAGGTCGCTCTGGGGTGGGGGCAGGATCTCGACGAGGCGGGCGTCGCGCCGCCAACTCCGTTGGTGCGACCAATCCAGCCCATGGCGTATCAGGACCAAGCCGAGCACGGTGAGTGGAGCAGCGACAGTAAGTACGAGACCGTGGGAGACCATCAGTGCGGCCACGAAGGTCCCGACGGCGGTGGGGAGTTCGCCCAGATCGACGATCCAGCTACTCACAGCAGGTCCTCACCGTCTTCCTCGCCCAGGCCCTCGAAGGCGGGGGATGCATCGGTGAAGTGGGTGGCGGCGAGTTCCTCTGGATTCGTGGTCACCAGCGCGTGTTCGGCGTCGCTGGCCACCACCCGGTAGGCCACTCGCAGATCCGCGCCGCTGCACAGCAACGCATCTCCGGGGGAGGCGGTGAGCAGGTACTGCTGCTCTCCCTCGGAAAGGGTGAAGGCATCGGCGACCTGGTCGATGGCCTGGGGTGCCTGCCGCATCAAGACCTGTGTGCCTGCGTTGGCGACGATCGCCTTGCCCAAGTCGGAACCAAGTACGTCCGCGGCATCCTGCGTGGCCAGGCCGAAGGCCGTCCATCTTTTCCGGGCGGCCTTGGCCAGTCGGAACAGGAACCGGGCACCCTCGGGCTCCTGCATGAGGATCCACCCCTCATCCACCAACACCATGCGCGGATGGTCGGGTGTGGCATCGGCGACGGTCCGCCAAATCGAATCCAACGCCATCAACGTGCCGACCGCTTTCAGTTCGTCGGGCAGTCGGCGCAGTGACCACGACACCAGATGTCCGGAGGGGCGTTGAGTGGTGGGCTCGCGAAACAGCTCGGAGTAGGAGCCGCTCACGTAAGGCTGTAGCTGCACCGCGAGATCTTGGGAGTGCTCATCGGAGTCGGCCTCCAAAGTGGCCACCAAGTCCGCCAGGAGCGGGGCCGAACGAGACCAGGTGGAGGTATCCCCGGTGATACCGGCCTTCCGGTAAGTGGCCACCAACGCACGATCCAGTGCGGCGCGCTGGCGTGCTGACAGGGCACCACCGAGCATGACGGCCATCAGGGTGTGCAGGAACAGAGCACGCCGACTCACCGCGTCACGCTGGGCGTTGGAATCCAACGCCAGGTCGAGTGGGTTGAGATGCACCCCGGGTGAGCCGAGCTGGATACTCGTTCCGCCTACCGCCTGGGCCAAGCGGGTGTATTCGTCCTCGGGATCGATGACCGCGGCCGTGACCCCCGAGTATAGGGAGCGCAGCAGGTCGAGTTTGCAAAAATACGATTTCCCGGCGCCGCTACGGGCCAGGACCACCGAGTTGTAGTTGTCCCCGGACCACCGGTCCCAGACCACCACTCCCGAGCTACTGGCGTTGAGCCCGTAGAGCACCGCACGCTCACTGGTTTGCACGGCCAGATCCGGGCTGGCGAACGGAAAGCTCGCGGACAGCGCGGCAGTGTCCATGCTGCGCCGTTGCTCCAGCAGATCCGTCCCTGTCGGCAGCGCGGAGACCCATCCCTGGAGTTGGCGGTAGGAAGCCGGACGGGCGTCCAGCAGCATGGAGGAAGTCAGGGAACGGACGTGGTCGACCTCTTCGGTCAACTCTTCCTCGGTGCGAGCGTGGATGGTGAGGTAGAGGCCTACGCGAAAGAGCTTTCCCTCACCCCTGGCAAGGGAAGCAGCCATCTCGCGGGCGTCCTCAGCCGCTACCTCGGCCTCGAAATCTTCCAATTTGCCCTTCTCAGCGGTGGTGCGGCTGGAGGCCTCCAGCTTCGACATCTGCCGCCTGAGTCGATCAGCAGCGGTTTGTGGGGGGATCGGTTCGATGTGCAGTGACACGTCGAGCCGCCCCGGGTAGGTCAGCAAAGGTTCCATCCACCCATGGCCGACCTCAGCGGGATAGCCGGTGATCGCCCACGTCGCGCTGACCCCACCTCCCACGCGCAGGTGCCGGGGCGCGATCTCTACTTCGGCGGGTACTGCTTCACCTGTGGAGGCTCGGTGGACCTTTCGGCGTTTGCGCATCACTTCTCCTGGTCAGTGGCGGGGCCAGTGATGACCGCATCGGGCCCGGCCAGTCCTTCGGGTGGCACGTGACGGCTGGATGGGTCGGTGGCCGAGGTGAGCACCGCGAAGACTTCTGGTCCGGTGAGCACACGGGCACGCGAACCGGCAGCGGCCAGAGCACGTATGGCGTCCTCGGCACGCCGGCGCGCGGTTGTCGCGGCATGCGCGGCATTACCGCCGCCTTCGCGCACCACCAGGACGATCTGCCGCCGTAGCAGGTCCCGGGATTGGGCCAACCCGGCGAGGAAATCAGCGTGGTCACGGGCGGCACGTTCCAGTGCCATGTGCGGCAACTGCGGAGCGGTCTGGTCGAGGGCGTCCACCAGCGGGTCCAAGCGGATGGATTCTGCGCGGACCACGAGCTGCACTGGGGTGTTGAGCGAATTCAGGTAGGAGGCGAACCCGTTCACCAACCCGGCCTGTTCCGAGGGTGTACGCAGCGCGAAACTCACCGTGGAACAGGACACCAACACGGCGCACCCGTGCTCGGCCAGATCCGCCACCCCCTCATCGGAGATCGATCGCACGGGAAGATTCAGTGGACTGGGCAAAGGCGGAGTACGAGCGTCGACCCAAGAAGGCACCGGTGCGGCGGAGCCTGCGTCGGTGGCTCGTCGTTTGGCAGAACGCAGGAATCGCAGTGCGGCAAGTGCCAAGCGATCGAGGCTGAGCCCATCGCGCTGGACCAGCGCGGCGGCCACCGCCGCCCCCATGACCGGAACGGCCACGGCCATCAGCACCAAAGGCGGCACGAGATGACCCACCGCCTGGTAGAGGAGCCACAGACACAACCCTGGCGAGGCGATGATCACCAACTGACGGGCGGTGAGCCCGGCCAGGATCTTGTCTTCGCGCTCCACGTCGGCGGGCATACGTACACGCGACATCTACGACCTCCTACGGGGGCGAGGGTGACGGGGGCTTGCCCCAGGACGTGGTGGAGGTTCACGGCGAGGAGGTGGGAGGGGCCCGGGGCCGGGGCCGGTTCCTCGTCCGGGACCTCCACGCGGACTTCGTCCAGGGCCGCTACTGGGGCCAGAAGTGCCACGACCTGGGCCTCTACCGCGACCGGAACCCCCGCGAGGGTTGCGTCCAGGCCCAGTCCCAGCACCGGGACGAGGCCCCCGCCCTGGCCCGCCTGGACTCGGCCGGGGCGGGGTGGGGCCCGCGCCTGGCTCGGGACCGGGCCGGGGGCGTTGTCTACTCGTGGGCGGAGCGCCTACTCGCGTGGAACGGGCCGCCGCTGGGCCCTTCTTGGCCGCGAAGGCTTTGCCCAGGCCACGGAAGATCAGCAGGCCGGCAGCAATCTTGGTTCCCTTGACCAAAGGCGAGTGCTGGTAGTTGAACACTTGCTTGAACGCCCAGAACGGGATGCGAACCATCACGTACATGCAGCAGATGATCAAAAGGACGTCGACCACGTTCTGGGCGGCCTCGATGAAGTCAGGGAGCGCGTTACGAGACAGGAACAGCACCACCATCAGGCGCAGCACGATGGCTTGGGCGATCTGTATGACCATCAGCGCGGCCATGGCACGCCACCACAGGCGGGCGAGCCCTTCGGTCTGGGGAAGGGCGTGACAGGCCAGCGCCAAGGGGGAGATGGCGGTGAGTACGATCCACAGCACGATGCGCAAGATCGCCGCCAGCAGGAAGAAAAAGCTCAGCATCGATCCCACGACCATCAGCAACAGCAGGACCAGTGCTTCTCCCAGGGGATTGCTGAAGACCCGTGCCAAGGTTTCGGTGACGTTGTCGAGGGTGGCGGCCCCGTCGAGCATGCTGATCGCTATGCCGTTGGCCAGCTCCCGCATCATCTCGGTGAGCAGGAAGCTGCTGTTGGCGGCGATGAACCCCAGCACCAACCGGGGCAACAGCTCCTTGAGTCCGGCGGAGGTCTGCACGGTCTGGTAGATCATCAGCAAGATTCCGGCGGCGAGGATCACCAACACGTACAAGGAGTTGGCGACAAGCAGGTGCTCGCCCCAGATGTTGCGGATCACTTCGGTGGGAGGCGGGGTGGCCAGTGCGGGCAACGCCGCCAGAGTGATGGTGAACTCGATCACGTCACCGATGAACCCCGCCACCCATTGGTAGACCCCCACGGTGACGCGGCAGCTGTAGTCGAAGCTCCCACACTCCTCCGGGTCGGTGGGTGTCGTCTCCGGCTCCTCAGCCACATCTGCGAGCAGGATCGCGGAGTCAGCCTGAGCAGGGAGAGCCCACACCAGGCCCCCGGCCAGGACGGTCACCACCACGAGGACGCGAACAGGCTTCATTCCAGCCCCACGAACCCACGCAGAATCTCGACCAGGAGCGGGGCCAGGATCGCCACCAGATAACCCAGCGCGGCGTATTTGAGGGTGTCCTTGGCCTTGTTGACCTCCCCAGGGTCCCCACCGGCCAAGAGGTAGCGCAGCCCGCCGACGGTGAGCAGCAATGTGGCCAGTACCACCAGCAGGCCCATCAGCCAGTTGCGGATGTTGGTGATGACGGTGTCCAGGTCGGTCACGCCCGGGTCTTCGGCCTCCTGGGCCCAGGCCGGCCCCAGGTCGGCCGAGACCAGCACCAGGGCCATGGCCGCAACACAGACCAGCAGTAGGTGAATCCAGTTTTTGAGAGCCTCCATGATCTCCACCTCAATTCGGTGAAAACCCGCAGAACGTGGAAGATCACATGAATCAGGGGCCGGGGCGAAGAGCCGACTCCTCCTTTCACTCAAGGGTTGTATCGGTGGGCGTTCGGCACCTTCTTCGCCCCGGCTGTGGTGACTCCTGTGCGGGTGAGAAGGAAACCCTTCTCACCCATCAAGAAGAACGAGGTCTCGTTTTTCGCTCACCGCAGCAGGAATTACCTTCTGGCCAGGACCTTTTCCAGCTTCTCCTCGGCGGCTCGGCGCCACCGTCGTGCGGTGATGTAGGTCAGCCCCATCTCCTCGGCGACCTGCGCCAACTTGGCGCTCTCCAACCGGGTTCGGGCCACCAATTCGGCCTCTACCGGAGACAGGATCCCGGTGGTGATGGCCTCGGCCAGGACGGTGACCGGGCCTCGCCCGCCGGCACCGTGGGTGGTGGCGTGTGCGTTAGGGTTGTACGGGATAGACCGGTGCCTGTCGCGGCTGTTGAGGTAGCCACACCGGCTGGCAGTGTTGGCCACCGCCGACCACAGCCGTTCCCCCACATCCTCCACACCGGGAGCAAGAGCGCGCACCTGCTCCAACAGCGCGGCCAGCATCTCGGCCTCCACATCGGGGATGTGCTGGACGGGCACACGCGCATACCGCGAGCACGCTGCCACCATGCGAGGCACCATGGCCCCAGCAGCGATGACCGTCCACGTCGCCTCACCCTGGCGAGCTCGGGCGAAGACGCAGTGCCAAAGTTCGTCGGTGACCTCGCGAGGCCCGTGGCGCAACAGGCCCAGAACTTCGGTGGCGGTTAGTTCCTCGGCTTCGATGCCCTCCGTCGCTGTGGTGGGCAGAACAGGTTGGCCAGGTCCGGTGGTGAGCAGAGCAAGCGAGCGCCGTAGGACCTCGAACGGCTGCTCCGATGTGGTGGGGTGCAACATGGCGTACTCCCTTCACAAATCGAGGAAGTCCCATGAAGCACCATCGGATTCGCAGAAGATCAGCAAGACATCAGCACAGGAAATTGCTCACGAACTTCGTACTTTCTGCTCACAGAGCAGAAGCTAAACAGCCTGTCCCGATCCTCTGTGAACCCGGTGCGCTCATGAAAGAGCACAGGCGCCTCAGAGCTGTTGCGTGTGCACCGCGTACAGTTTCTCGCAATCGGAATGAGCGAAAAACGGGGCCCCGTTCTTCTTGATGGGTGAGGCGTTCGACACCCAGCCGACCACTCACCCATGCCCCACCACCCACCATCACGCAAGCGACTGCTGTTGATCGACGGCAACCCTGGAGCGACCACCCTGCTCCTGCTGGCCGCCCACGGCGCTATCCCAGCGTTCGACGCCGTACTGGCGCCCTACACCGGCTGGTTCCCCAACCAGACCCTTGACCATCTGGACCTGTTGGGCCGCATCGCGACCGGTGTCGGCATGGACTGGGTCCGTGCTGAAACCGAAGACACCGCACAAGAGAGTCTCGACGGTGCGCGGGTGCCGTTGCCGCTACACACCCTGACCGCCGACGACGTCGCGGGACGTCTGCCCCAAGGGTGTGCACGACGCCAAGGCATGGCTCTGCGCGGTGCGGTACGTCACCTGCTCGGCTACCCACGTCCCACATCGGTTCCTGGGCACGTCGTGGTCGAGTGCGCTACAGGTGCAGGCCTGGAGCAGGCTCGCATCCCCCTCACGAGAGGTCCGCGCTACGTCCGCTACCGCCGTCCCTTGGTCGATATCGGGTGGACGAGCACCGACTGCCGGGCCTTGTTGGCCCACCACGAACTCCCGGCGGATCTGGACCTGGCGTGCATCGCCTGCCCGATGCGCTCCCACCGCGCATGGCGGCACCTGCGGACCACCGACCCGGCAGCGTTCGCCGAAGCGGTAGCGGTCGATGCCACCCTGCGGCACGGCCACCCAGACCCGGCACTGCGCGGCATGCCGCCCGGCACCCTGTTCTTCCTACACCCCGACCGGGTTCCTCTGGACCGGGCCGACCTGAGCGTGGACCACGGGCCCCAACTCAGTGGATGCGTGCCGCGGGCATGCCGCCGTGAGGGAGACGGCACCTGGCTGAGGAAGGGCGGCAACCGATGACTTCCACCTTGTCGCCGACCCCACCCCTGAGCCCTGCCGCTCGTGAGATGTCCGTCAGAACCTCGTATGCGTACGCAGAGTGGACACCAAATGCAGGTGGGAGATGTGCCCTGCTCTGCGCTCCACACCCCCGCGTACGCACGCACACGCACTGCGCACACCAGCAGCACTCCTTCATCCGGGCGGTTGCTGCCCAGGCCACGCGCGAGCGACGGTATGAAGGAAAGCCCGCGCCAGAAGGATTCACACGCCAACCCCGGCTTGCCGTTTGCGGCCACCGGTACTCACGCCGACGACAGCGGCAAGGATCGGCCCAGGACCCAGCACCGTTCGCGTACGCATGGGCAGACTACTCACCCGCGATTCGGCACAACGTCTCTGAGGCGGCAGGGGGCGGCATGCCACCCGGCACCATCGGCTACCTTCACCCCTCTGGCCCGTCGCTGCACACGGTGGCTTTGAACGCCGAGCACGGTGCCGAAGGGGAAGGGTGCCTGCCGCGCATCTGCCGCGGCCTCATCGATTGCGGCACGCACTTCCGGGGCGGTGATCGAGCATGAGCACCCCCGTCTACGACGAAGGACATGTGCAGCTCTATACCGGAGACGCCCGCCAGACCCTTGCTGAGTTCCCGCCAGGCTCGGTGGACTGCGTGGTTACCTCGCCCCCGTACTGGCGCAAGCGCGACTACGGACACCCCGACCAGTACGGGTTGGAGACGACGTTCACCGACTATGTGGAGAACCTGCGAACCGTCTTTGCTGAGATAGATCGGGTGTTGACCGGCCAGGGAACGGTGTGGTTGAACCTGGGCGATTCTTACATCACCAACGCCCCAGGACCGCGCACCAACCCCGGGACTCTGCGTGGGCCCAGCAACGCCCGCACCATGCCTCGGGGCTTTGGCGACAAAGGCGGGATGGCGAAGAAGAACCTTGCCGGAATCCCCTGGCGGGTCGCGTTCGCGTTGCAGACTGACGGCTGGATTCTGCGCTCAGCGATCGTGTGGCACAAACCCAACGCCATGCCCGAATCGGTGGCCGATCGGCCTGCCATGCGACACGAAATGCTGTTCTTGCTGGTCAAACAGGGTCGATACTTTTTCGATCTGGACCCTGTACGTGAACCCCACGCGGAATCGAGCCACCAGCGTTCCCGACGTAACCGCCATACCGTGAACCGGGCCACTCGGGCGATACACACACCCCACACTCTCGACCCTGAACAAGCATGCCACCCGCGCGGGCGCAATCCCGGTGACGTATGGACGATGGGGACCCGGCCGAGTCGGCACGAGCATTACGCCAGCTTCCCCCTCGAGTTGCCGCGGCGTTGCATTGCCGCCGGATGCCCGGAGGACGGCACCGTACTGGACCCGTTCTCCGGCAGCGGCACCACCCTGGTCGCTGCCCGGCAAGTCGGTCGCAGCGCGATCGGTATTGACCTCAACCCCGACTACCACGACATCGCGATCAGCCGTCTGGCCAGGGAGGCACGCACATGAGCACCGTCTACTACGTCGCCCCCTTCACCCAGATCCTGGTGGGTGATGCCCGCCAGACTCTTGCTGAGTTCTCCACAGGTTCGGTGGACTGCGTGGTCACCTCGCCCCCGTACTGGGGACTGCGCGACTACGACCATCCCGCTCAGTACGGGGCCGAAGACAGCCCCGAAGCTTACGTGCGCACGCTGTGTGCCACCTTCGCTGAAGCCCACCGGGTCCTGGCCGGTGACGGCACCCTGTGGATCAATCTGGGAGATCGCTACGCGGCCAACTCTGATGGGTATCAGCGCGGCCAGGGGTTCCACGACCAGCAGCCCCTCCTCCGTCCCGCGACGCAGCTGGCGCCAAAAAACCTGTTGGGCCTGCCCTGGCGACTGGCGTTCGCTCTCCAGGACCAAGGATGGATCTTGCGCAACGCCATCATTTGGCACAAACCCAACGCCATGCCTCAATCGGTGACCGACCGGTTCTCTACCCGGTACGAATACTTGTTCCTGTTCGTCAAGCGGCGCCGGTACCACTTCGACCTGGATGCTGTGCGCGAGCCCTACACCGAAGATCACCCTCTTGCGCGTGGCAGCCACGCCGGAGGCGGACGCCGTTCTCACACGGTCACCACACCGTGGGCGCCACCCGTTGGCACTGAGACTTGTTCACAGCCGGAGGCACCGCAGAGGCGTTCGGACACTCCTGGGAACGGCAAGTACACCGATGCCGCCGCTGCTTTCCTGGGTGCCGAACACGGCACCCAGATGCGCCCTACCGGTGCGCGGCATGCCGCAGCCCATCCCAGGGGTCGCAACCCCGGGGATGTGTGGTCCATCCCCACTCGCCCGTTCAGGCGTGCACACTTCGCGGTGTTTCCGATCGATCTGCCGCTGAAAGCCATTGCCGCCGGGTGCCGGGAAGGGGGCACCGTGCTCGACCCCTTTGCCGGGGCCGGCACGACCCTGTTGGCAGCCCGGCAACTGGATCGCCGGGCTATCGGCATCGATCTCAACCCTGACTATGCCGAGATAGCGGTCGATCGGCTACGCCGAGCTGCCGCGGAAGGTAGGTCGGTATGACCTGTGGGCCAGAAAAGGTGTCTTCTTCGCCGGAGGGTGGTTGCACATCTGACCGGGGCCTATACCCTGCAGGGCCCTCACGGGAGCACGAGACGTCCAACGAGCGCGACAAGGTGCGTGTCGAGCTTCCGGAGGAACCGCCTGAGCTGACGCCGAGAGCGGCTCGGGCGCTGCTTTGGATTATTCGCAGAGCGTACGCACAAGAGCGTGCTTCCTGTTCGAGCGAGAAGCCCCCGACCCGAGGAGACGCAGAAGATGGCCCAGATACCCCAAGAAGCTGACCAACTCAGATTCGCCCTGTGGGCACGTGTGTCCACGGACGATCTCCAGGACCCCGAGTCCTCGCGTGCTTGGCAGTGGCGCCGTGCTGAGGCTCTGATTGGCCGGCACGGACGGATCGTCACCGAGTTCTTCGACATTGACAAGTCCAGGTCGATACCGCCTCGCCGTCGCCCGAATGCTGCTCGCCTTCTGCAAGCATTGGAGGGCCCAGACCGCGGGTTCGATGCGGTGGTGGTCGGTGAGCCTCAGCGTGTCTTCTATGACGCTCAGTTCAACGACACTTTCCCGCTGTTTCACCACTTCCGTGTGCCGCTGTGGGTGCCCGAGGTCGGCGGAGCGATCGATCCGCGTAACGAGGCCCACACCATGATCATGTCGGTCTTCGGTGGGACCAGCAAAGGCGAGCGAACACGCGTTCAGGTGCGAGTCCAGGCTGCGATGGCGGCCCAAGCACAGTTCGAAGGGCGTTGGCTGGGCGGACGCCCACCCTTCGGCTACATGCTCGAAGACATCGGCCCGCACCCCAACCCGGCCAAGGCGGCCGACGGAAAGAGAGCTCACCGGCTGGTCCCCAACCCCCAGACCGAGTGGGTAGTGCGGTTGATCTTCACCCTGTTCCTCGACGGTTGGGGGATCTGGGCGATCGCTGAACATCTCACCCGAGAGGAAATCCCCTCTCCCTCGGCCCAGGATCGCAAGCGCAATCGACACCGCAGCGGGATCGCTTGGTCAAAGGGAGCGGTACGCGTGGTCCTGACCAACCCCCGTTACACGGGTTTCCAGGTCTGGAACAAGCAGCGCAAGGACGAAGTCCTGCTGGATGTACGGGACGTCTCGTTGGGATACACGACCAAGCTCCGCTGGAACGACCGTGACAAATGGGTCTGGTCAGATCAGCCTGTGCACGAAGCGCTGGTTCCCAAGGACTCCTTCGACCAGGCACAGAAGATCCTGGCCGGTCGTGGACGTGGGCCCACACAGCATGCGCCTCGACGCTCGCCGCGCCCGTACATCCTCAAAGGATGTCTCATCTGCGGGGTCTGTGACCGGCGCATGCAGGGCAACTGGAACAACAATCAGGCCTACTACCGGTGCCGCTTCCCCCAGGAGTACGCCCTGGCGAACAAGGTCGACCACCCACGCACGGTGTATGTACGCGAGGCCGAGATCCTTCCCCACCTCGATGATTGGGTCTCCACGGTGTTCTCCTCCAGGAGCCTGGAAACCACCATCGATCAGATCGCGGTGGCTCAGGAAGCTGAACGAGACGATGCGCTGGTCGATATCGCGCAACGCAAGGTCGCTGACTGCGACGCCAAGCTCGCGCGCTACCAGGCCACTCTCGACGCCGGAGCCGATCCCGCCACCGTCACCAAATGGATCAACACCACCACAGCTGAACGCGCCGAAGCCGAACGGGAGCTTGCGAACGCTTCCCGGCTCGAACGCCTGACTCGCGAGGAGATCGCCATCATGGTCGATGAACTCAGCAACCTGTCCGCAGTCGTGCACGCAGCGGACCCGAAAGACAAGGCTGATCTCTACGGACGCATGAGACTGCGTCTGAGCTACCGGCCGGACACACGAAAAGTGGAGGCCCAGATCAAACCGGACCTCCACACTATGTGCCAAAGGTTGGTGTCCGAGGGGGGACTTGAACCCCCATGCCCTTGACGGGCACTAGCACCTCAAGCTAGCGCGTCTACCTATTCCGCCACCCGGACTTGGT
>Ga0079226_10002083_pt1 | contig 15359 bp, 14 predicted proteins | sample Poulit2014_FD_76345 | JGI IMG/M metagenome (GOLD analysis project Ga0079226, IMG submission 76345) | Agricultural soil microbial communities from Georgia to study Nitrogen management - Poultry litter 2014 | ecosystem: Environmental > Terrestrial > Soil > Agricultural land | place: USA: Georgia... | reverse complement strand
CTCGTGGCCCTGGTGCTGTTGGTAACGCTCCAGTGGATCATGGCTGCCTGTCGGGCACGGTGGAAAACGATTCGGCGGCTCTTCGACGCGCCCCCGGTGTTGCTATATTATGCTGGCCAATTCCAGCCGAAGGCTCTGCGGCGCCATCGGCTTACTGAGTATGACATCCATACCGCAGCCCGACAGTCTGGGCACGGCTCATTGGACGATATTTATGCGGTAATACTGGATCAGGATGGGGCATTTAGCGTGATCGGCCATGCCTCGATACATGATGGTTCAAGTGTGCTGCCCTTTATTGAACGTCACCCGGCGGATCCGGAACAAAACAATTAGGTCCCCAACGCTAACGGGATGCTCGACAATACCCCGGGGACCACGACGGTCATGCCCAACGAAGTGTATAAAAATAGGCGGAAAACATCGTTTTGACGATCTTTTTGCGCATTGGCAACGACCAGTGCCCCGGCAATATGAATGGGGTTCATGACCATCAACCCGGATGGGACAGCAATGGCGGCAACAATCCAGAAAATATTGGACGAGTCACCGAAAAATCCAAATGCCAACGGCATCGTCAAACTTAGGATCCCTAGGGCAGACGATTCGACGTTACATAACCCGGCTGTGGCATAAGCCAACACCAGCACAAGAATCACGCCGGTAGTCATGGTGTTGAGCCCATCCTGGATGGCATCGATGGTGCCGGCAGAACGTAACAGGCCCAGGTACGTTAGGAGCCCGCCGATAAGCAAGACGGCAGCCCAGGGTACCTTGGCGAGCATATCAGTCTGGACGGGCCGAAAGATCAGTTGCAGCACAGCGGCAACGGCCATTGAGGTCAGCCCGACATCGAAATCGAAAGCAACAACACCGGTTACAAAGAGCACCAAGCCGATAAGTGACGTAATGGCATAACCGGTATGAACTTGTGCTTCCCGGGATTCTTCGCCTTGTGCTACTTGGGCAGCTTGAGGTTCAATGACGGCTTTACCACGTTTATTGAGCCACCAGAAGATCACTTGCAGTGCTGCCAGGGCAACGGCGGTGACCACGACGGCGACGCCCCACAGGCCCCAGACCGAATAGGTGGCACCGGCTTGTTCACCCAGATGCTGGATTGTTGCACCGGTAGGGTTCAGCGGTGAAACGCCTAGTCCGATGGAGCCCATAATTACGCCCAGCCCGTTGATGAGATAGGTGCCGGGGTATTGTACTGAGATAAAGGCAAAGATTGGTACCAGGATTGCAACAGGTCCGGTTCCGAAAATTCCGACCGTGGACAAAAACCCGCCAAGTAGGAACCCGACCCACGGGATAAACACCGCGTGGTCTCCCATGATCCGGAAGGCGCCGTCAATAATCCACCGGATGGCCCCACTAAATTCCAAGTGGCTAAACATAAGGGAAACACCAATGATGAGCACTACCAGGTTGGCGGGAAAACTGTCGTAGACCTTATCGGCAGAAGTGCCGGTGATCAGCACCAGGATAAATGTGGCGCATAAGGCTAAGATGCCGATATTGATTTTCTGCCAAACTGCTCCGACCATGACCAGCAGTAACAAGACGAGCGAGATAATCTGCGGAATACTCAAGTGTGCCTCACCTTACGATCAGTATGTGTCGTCGCGTGCGTTAGGTCCCGAGGCTTATCGGACCATCTAATATTGTCCAGACTAAACCTGCCAGAACACCCAGTCCTAAACTCGCCGTCGCCGCTACTACCGCCGCTGTTGCCGGCCATCGAGTCGCCTTGTCGGTCAGCGTAAAGCTTGGTGAGTGTTCGGTGGCCCGGGCAAATGCCGGACCGAACCAGCGCAAATAATAGAACAAACTGAGCAAGCTGTTGAGCATAACCAATAAAGCCAGCCACCCGTATCCACCGTCCCACGCAGCAGTGGCAGTGGTGAACTTTCCAACAAATACGGCGGTTGGCGGTATACCCACTAAACTCAGCAATGCGATCAGTAGTGCTGCTGCCAACCAGGGTCGGGCTCGGGCTAATCCGCGATAATCGTGTAGTTTGCGGTGTTTAGGCAAGGCGGCACTGACCGCGAAACCAGCAATATTTGCCAGAACGTATGCGCCCAGGTAGAACAACAGTCCGGGCGCGGCGAGCTCACTGTGTCCTATAGCCGTTATTGGTACCAATAAAAACCCGACTTGTGCCACGGTTGACCAGCCCAATAGGCGCCGTGGATCGTGCTGCCAGTAGGCGGCCAAATTGCCAAGGAACATCGACAGGGTCGCAAGCAATGCGATGATCATCAGCCATGCGTTATGGTGTGTTGCAACCACTCCGATAAATCGATAGATGGCAATTAGTGCACCAATCTTAGGAACAGTGGTCAGGAATGTGGCCGCGGTAGCATTGGCACTTTGTGCAGCATCCGGTATCCAAAAGTGCGCCGGGGCGGCGCCAGCTTTGAAGAGTAGCCCGATGAGTACGCACAGTATGCCAGCACCCACGGCTGCACTCGGGGCAGCGGAAAGTTGCTCGGTCAACTGGGCGTAGGCGGTGTCGCCTGCCAGAGCGTACAGGACGATAACACCGAGCAGCATGACGATACCGGATAATGAACCCAGCAAGTAGAATTTCATGGTCGCTTCGGCTGCCAAAGCTTGACCAGCCACCCCGATCAGGCCGTATAAGGGAATACTTGCCAGAAGATATCCAACGATGACGATCAACAGGTCATTGGCCCCGGCCAATACAAGGACTCCGGTGGTGGCAAATAGCATGAGCGCATAGGTATCGGCTTCTCGAGGTAACCCTGCGATGTCTGCGGATGCCACGCCCAAGATCAGCAGTGTCGCAAATGTTGTCATGATGCGTGCGGTACCGGTGGCTGTATCGATGAGGAACGTGCCAGCGAACCCGGTCTGTGGGGCATCGGTAATCGTCCATGCAGCGACGACTAGGGCACCAAGCAGTATCAGCGCTGTTATCCCGCGGGCTACCCATTGCTTATATTTGGGCAAAAACGAGCCAGCCAACAAGACAATGAGTCCCCCGGTGAAAGTCATAATCTCGGGTAATAGCAGCCCGGGTTGCATGTCACCTCCCATCGCCTAGCCTCCGATCAACTCGACCAAAACGGTGGATGCTGGTTCAACAACGCTTAGCAGGGTTTGGGGTGCCACCCCAATGAGCAGCGAGAGGCCCAGCAATATGCCCACCGGTGACAGTTGTGTACCGGTGATATCGTTGAACTCACGAGACAGCCCACGGGTGGGTCCGGTGAAGACGCGCTGGATGGCGCGCAGAAATAGCGCAGCAGTAATTAAGATCCCGGGTAGGGCAAATGCGGTAACCGGGGCAACAGCAATACTGCCGGCGAAGATCTGAAATTCGGCAATGAACCCTGACAGTCCGGGAATACCTAAGGAGGCGAAAGCTGCTATGCCAAACACCGTTGCATAACGTGGTGCGGTGGCGGCTAACCCACCGTAAGCGCTTATCTGATAGCTTCCTGTTCGGGTGTGCATCACACCGGTAAGCAAGAACAATGCAGCGGTGATCAGGCCGTGACTAACCATTTGGACGACGGCCCCGGTAACCGCTATCGACGTGGCATCGGCGGTACTTTGGGTAACAAGACCCACCGCACCGAGGGCCATAATAATGTAGCCCATATGGTTGACCGAGGTGTAGGCGATCATGCGTTTCAGATCGGTTTGTGCCAAAGCGACTAGCGCGCCGTAGAGCACGGAGACTAGCCCAACTAGGAGTATTCCCCAGGCCCAACTGCGCCATGTAGCAGGCAGAATTGGCATAGCAATACGCACGAACCCATAGGTTCCCATTTTGAGTAATACCCCGGCCAGTACTGCCGATCCTGTGGCCGGTGCATCGGTATGAGCCGGCGGTAACCAGGTATGAAACGGTATCGTCGGAGTCTTGACGGCCAGCCCCACCACCAGTGCCGCTAATATTAGGCTTCCCGCTACTGGTTTTTCTTTCACCGGCGACATCGCCACGAGTTCGATGATGTCAAAGGTGTGTGGCTCTGCGGTCACGTATAGCCCGATGAAACCAAGCAACAGGGCCAGTGAGCCCAAGAAGGTGTACAGGAAAAATTTTCGGGCCGACCGCACTGCGTTGCGCTGCCCCCAGGTCGCTATAACAAAATACATCCCCACAATGGACAAATCGAAGAACACAAAAAATAAAATCAGGTCTGCGGCGACAAATAAGCCGAGGCTGACGCACTGTAAGAATAAGAACAGTGCTGTATGTTGCCGAGGACGTCGTTGATCGCGGAGCGAAAATATTGCACAAGCCAGAAAAATGACCACGGTCATGGCAACCAATGGCAGTGCTAGTCCGTCAACCCCGACGTGGTAGCTGGTGTTCACCCCCGGCATCCAAGGCAGCTGTTCTTCAAAGGCTAATCCATTGGGTTCAGGAGTCTGATAGTTGAGCCATAACCACCCCACAAGGATAAGTTCCACGACACTGACCGTTATACCTATCCATCGGCTCGTGACCCCACCAATAGCCGGCGCGACCATAAGGATCGCTGCGGCAATCAGTGGGAGGAACACAATCAGGCTGAGCATACTTACCACATCCAAACATAGAGGGCCCACGCCACAACACCGATGGTTAGCACCGTCACGACTTGAACGAAGTAGTGGTGGATTGCCCCCGTCTGTGGTTTTCGAGCCACCTGACCCAGCCAACGCACCCGACCAGTCAGGGCGTTAACGGCCCCGTCGACAACCCCATCATCCGCACGTGCTACCGCTTGGGCGATGATGCGTGACCGTATGGCAGCAGCCTGTACCGCTCTGTCCAAGACATGGTCATCAAACCAAGCCAAACCATTGGCAATAGCCAACGTTGGACGCACAACAACAGTGTGGGTGGTGGCTTCAAGTCCCAACCATGATCGTGCCCACCGTGGCTCGGGAATGCGAATACGCAACATCAACAACAGTATGGCCGCTGCAATCACAGCAGAACTCACCAGCTCAATCACCGAGGGCGCACCGAAACCACCCATCGCGTCTGTAAGCTGACCGTGGATCGGTGGCAAGGCCAAGACACCAAGTACTACGGCACCGACCGCAAAGACCGTCAGCGGGATCTGCTCGGCCGCAGTAACGGTTTTGGAGCTCGGATTGTGTGTTGGGGCGGCACGACGCCAAATGAGCCACACGATTTTGCCGGCATATGCCGCCGAGAGTACGACTGCCACCATGGCGCCGGCATACCACCACGCAGAGGTCTCTAGCGCGGCACCAAGTACGGCGTCTTTCGTAGCCCACAGCGCCAAAGGAGCGACGCCGGCCAAGGAAAGTAACGCTATCGTTGCGGTAACGCCCACGAGTCGAAAACGGTGGGCTGCGCCCTGTAACTCGCTCAGTTTCTGGGTCCTCAAGAGCGTCAACCAGATGCCCGCCACCAAAAACAACATCGCCTTCACGGCGCCGTGGGCCACCAGATGTGTGGCTCCAGCACTGACGGCACCCAGACCGGCCGCGAAGATCACCAATCCAAGTTGTGCCGCAGTGGAAGCCGCCAAGAGTTGTTTGAAGTCGCGCTGGCCCAACGCCACGATGCCTAACAGCACGGCGCTGAGTAGTCCGAATCCGGCAGTGGTTGGTCCGGCCCAAGCCGTTGAGGCTAGTAGTGGTTGCATCCGCAAGAGTAAATAACCGCCCATGGCAACCATGGCGGCTGAATGCAGTAGGGCACTGACGGGGCTTGGACCTTGCATTGCACCGGACAGCCAGAAGGAAAAGGGCAGTTGTGCGGCTTTACCTAAGGCTGCGATGATGATCCCTGCGGTCATGACGTGACGCCACGGTCCTGGTGCGGTTGCCAGGTCACTCAAGCCCATACCTATGCCGGCGCCAAGGGCAGCACCGGCGGCAAGATATAGTCCCAGGTCTGCGCTACGAGTTGTGATAAATGCTGTGAGTCCGGCCGATACCCGGTTGGTTTCCTGCCACCAAAAACCTATGAGCAGATAGGATGCAGCGCCCATGAGTTCCCAGGCTAATAGCAACGCCGGCAGGCTGGCTGCTGTCGCAGTAAGTAGTGCACTGGAAGCAAAAAACAACATCAGTCCGTGGAATCGTGCCGGGGATTGGCGTATGTTGCGGGCCGAAAAAATCAACACCAGGGTGGTCACCGTGGTGATCATCGGCACGGTCAGGGCTGCTAACGGATCGATGGCTACGGCAAAGTCAGCACCGGCCATAAATCGGTAGGATACGGTTGGCTGATCGAAGGCTATAAGTATTGAAAGTGCCGTCGTCACCATTGCTGCGACAGTAGGCAACCATGGAGCAAAACGTTGTGTTCTGATCAACGCAAGCAGTATTCCTACGGCGCCAGGTGCTGCCACCATGGTTATCAGTGCTAGTTGGCCCCAACTCATTGCGATAATTCCTGGGCCATATCAGTCATATCCGTTTGGTTTCGACGGTGCAATAAAATTGCTACGGCAAAGCCCACCGCCATTTCCACGGTCATCGCTGCCAACACCACCAGTAATAAGGTCTGGCCCGATGGGTTTGGGGCAAGGAACCACCAAAACCCGGCCCCTGCCAGTAAGACACCGTTGAACATCAGTTCCAAACCCATCATCACCATCACCACTACTTGTTGGGACAGTGCACCATAGAGACCGATCGAAAAGATCGCGGCTGCAACAACTAAAACACCTTCCAGCGTCATCGGATCACATCCTGTCCGCCACGATGTCGCAGGTCGTCTCCGAAGCGGTCGTAGCGGGTTCGATGAGCCCCCAGTACTACCCCGGTGACAATGGTTGCGACCATGATCGCTCCCATCACGGCCATCACCAACATATTGTCACCCATAATGTCCAGCCCCAATGCATGCGTCAGTTGCTCTGGCGGGGTATTTTGCCGGTGTGGCCACGGGATCAGTAGTGCACCCCCGGCTAATAACACAAACACACTGCTGGAGACACCCAGCGCCGTCTTTTTCCCATGGGTCATATCCATGGGCATCAACGCCGGGTTCATGCCCATAAACATCACCATAAAAACCGCCATGACGGCCATTTCCATGACCATCATCAAGACGGTGATAAGCCCCAGGTAGTTTTGTTGCAGCAATAAAATGTGTAGCCCCACCGCGATGAAGGACACCGCCAGCGCGTAGGTGGCACGTGCCATGGAATCAACAATAAACACGGCGGCACCGGCTGCAATGGCAACAACGGCCAAGCTCCAAAATAGTATTGCGCTGAACACGTCATCCTCCCCAAACCACAACGAGAGCCACAATGAGTACTTGGACCACAGTGGCCGGCAGTAAAACTATCCATCCCAGTGTCATAAACCGATCGGGTCGCAGCACAACTATTTTTTGCCGCAGCCATACCAGTACGGCAAGTACTACGATGGTTTTGACCAGTGACCACAACCAGTCCGGCAACACCGGGCCGGATCCTCCGCCAAGAAACAAGGGCACCGAAAATGCGGCCCCGGCGGCTAAAAACATGTACCGTCCGGCTTGAAACATTAAACGGTCCACACCAGAAAGCTCGGTGAGGACACCACCGGAGATGTCAGGCGCCAACGCCGCACCGAAGGGTCCCCATACAGAAAAACCCATGACCCCGAGCAAAAAGACGACGAACGCTATGGGCATCCAGATGGCGAACCATACCGGTTGTTGGACGGTGGCAATTTCAGTGACCCGCAAACTGCCGGTAGCCACAGCCGGTGCAACCAGTGCGAACATTAGTGGCAACTCGTAGGCGAGCGCCTGGGCTAAAAACCGGTAGCCACCCACCAGCGCATAAACCGAATTCGCTCCCCATCCGACCAACCACACAAGGGCCCAAACCAGTACGTCTACGGTGTTGAACCACACCACACCGATGCCAAGATCAGCTAGTACCCAGCGGCCCAGCGGCACAACCGCAATCATGAGGAAGGCGCCACTAAACATTCCGATGCTGGCGGTACGCCACAGAACCGTGTCGGCAGCGATCGTTGTGCGCCGTCCTTGGCGTAATAGCCGAGCAGCACGATACAATGGTGCAAACCAACCCCCATCGGGACGGGCCGACAACGTTACGTTGAGAGCCACCGCGAAAGCTGCCAAACCGACCAATAGTGCACCGGCTAGCACAGCCCACCAGACGGATACAGTCACCACATCAGACATATCCCTCCTCGGCGGTAATCGGTAGGGCACCCAGGTTCAGACTGGCAACGGCTAGTCGCATGGTGGCCAGTTGTGAGCCGATGAGTAATTTGGGCACAGTCTGCAACGGCACAGTCAAGTGCTGATCGGAACGCGCGTCGTCGGTGAGATCTCGTGCCGCTGCCTCAAGGGCTGACCGGAGTCGGTCGTAAGCATTTCCGCGGGTGCTTTCCGGCAGACGATAGCTAGTTTGATCCGATTGGCTAATTTCTAAACCGTCATCCAGCGACCAGCGCAGCATGCGCGATTTTCGGACACGGCGACAGAGTTTTTCTAGCTCGTGCCGGGCGGTATCTAGGTCGCTAGCTAAAATGCTATCGCGTGCTGTACGAGCACGCGCGGCTAGGTCGTGGGCGCCGGTAAGGGTTAATAACGCCATAATGCCATCACATCGCACCGCTGGCTGTGTCTCGAGCACTGGACCCTGTGGATCGTCTCCGAGCATAGAAGATCGTGCATCGACGACGACGTCGCCTTGCAATGTGCATTCCAATACGAAGCCGGCTGGCCAACACGGCAACACAGGGCCCAGCGGTACGTGCAGTTCGTCCATTTCCAGGCCATCTCGGTCGTCTCCACCTTGGGCAAGCGGGAGGCCTTGAACCGTCATGTCCATGCCGCTGTGGTCGTGGTGCTCGCCGTGGCCCATCGCGCCGTGGTCCATGTTGTCATGATCGTGTTCCACGTGGCTGTGGTGATGTTCATGTTCGGCGTCGTCATGCTCAGCGTCATTGCTAGGAGGAAGCACCGGCTGGCCGGCACGCTGCTGGGCGTCGTGTTTTTGGTGCTGTACCTCCATGAGACACTGAGCGGTTTGATCAAGGGCCGTAGGAATTTCGCCCGGTGAGGTCAGCATCAGCTGGCTGCGCGGGCCAGGCATCTCAGCCCAAAGATTGTCCACAATGTTGGCTAATTCGGCATCAAGGTTACCGCATATCGCGAGGATGTCAGCATCTGCTGGTGACCACGCCTGGCGCCATCCACGATCCACGAGTTGTTGTTCAAGTTCGACGCGCATACGCCACTGCCCGGGCACTTCAACAATAAGGACCTTTGCCGCCCGGGTAGCCAGTCGAGCGATGACGTGACCTAAACCCATTCAAACACTCCCTCACGCCAGGCCCACACCACCGCGATCAGTAGCGCCCCGAGGAACAAAAACATTTCTACCACCGCTGAGATGCCGACTTCGGCTACGACTGTAGCCCAGGGGTACATGAATAACATTTCAACGTCGAAGGCTAGGAACACGATCGAAGCAAGATACCACCGAGCATGGAAGCGAGATAGCGCGTGTTGTTCTGGTAACCAGCCGGATTGGAAGGGACGAGCTAGCAACGGTGTAGCGGCCACACTGAACGCGCGCGATAGCGCGTAGAGGCATCCCGTCACAACGACCGTTACGACGGCCATGGTTAGGACTGCGAACACCGTTGACCTATCCTTCCGAAGCGTTGGACTGATGCTGTCATTCCTCGGCCGGGCGACACTTATGTGCGTCTATGTGTGTCACCCTACGATGTTGCCGTCGTTTTGTTCTAGCACTCCAGTACGCATAAACCGGATGGATGCATAAAAAGCGCCCCCATATTAGGGGGCGCTAATGGTTATCAGCAGCAAGTTAGGCTTTGTTGTGTTTTTTAACTGTTTCCCAGAAGAGAGTTTGGTCGATGTGCTGGAAATCCCAACTGCCGCCGGCGATTTGGTGAAGATCGTCAGTAAGCGAGTCCAGATCAACGTTTTCGCTCAGGTCTGGCTCAGTTTTCAGCACATCGCGCAGGTACGCCTGGGCTTCGTCGCGGTTGGTGAAGGTCGTAGCGATGGGAACCACCTGCTTTCTGCGTAGCGGATATATGGTGGCATTCTACTAGCCCCGCTGTAGTCCAGCACGGCCTGGGTGGTCATCTACTGGTCAGCATTGTCGGTCCGGTTTGCCACCACTCGAACCCGAATCGCACCCAATAAGCCCAGAAGGAGAAACACTGCCGCAACCCCCAGGGTCCACCGCGTGGCATTGGCAAATCCGGTGGTGAGTGCGTCCACCGCTGTGGCGGTATGTTCTCCCAGTGGTCCTTTGTCACCTTGTGCCGAGAGTTGTGTGATTGCGCTACCTGCAGATTCTCGGGTGGCATCAGCAATCTGCTCAGCCGTATCCCCGGAAATTCGGGTGTCGTCAAGGGCTGCAGGAAGAGTGAAGGCCAGCGAAACTGATAGCGCAGCACCGGCAAAAGCGGTGCCCAGAGCGGTACCGATCTGGCGCACTGTGCTCTGCGTTGCCGAACCCTGACCGGAGACATCTACCGGGATATCCCGTAATACTGTGCCAGTAAGTTGCGCCGAGGCCAGGCCTAACCCCAGGCCATACAGTGTCAGCGGCAGTGCAACGACCCAACCGGCCGTGTCATTTTGAATAATGACTACAAGGATCAATACGCCAACAACTTCCAAACCAAGACCCACCAGGACGGTACCGGGTGCGCCAAATCGGGCGGCAACATGTCTGGCGGCAGCCCCGGCAAGAAAAGCACCGATCGCCATGGCGGCAAGTACCAGGCCCGAGCTCATCACGCTCAACCCCAGCGCGTTGACCAGGTACAGCGGGAGTACGAAAATGATGGCGAACTCCCCAACGGCCACCATTGCTGCCGTTAGGTTCCCCCAGGAAAACGTGGGGAAGTTGAATAATCCAAGATCAAGCAGGGCAGAACGTTGAACTTTTTCGCGATGCCGCTCCCAGACGATGAATAAGCCAATGGCAACTATTGCTACCGCAAATGCCACCGGCACCGGAGATACTGCTGCAGTAGTCGGCCAGGTCCAACCGAATATGACCATTTCACTGGTTGGCGTCCACCAGCCGAGCTTGGGCCCTTCAATGACAGCAAACACCAGTGCACCGAACCCAATGGCGCTCAACAATGCGCCATCGACATCCGCGCCACGACGTTGCTTTTCGCCTTTGGTTTCGTCCACGGTAAAAATGGCTGCAAGCAATACGAGGCCACCTAAGGGCAGATTGATCAAGAAGATCCAATGCCACGATGCCCACTGTGTCAAAGCTCCACCGGCCAGCGGACCGACCGCCGCCGCGCCCGAAATCACTGCACCCCAGACGCCAAAAGCCACGGCACGATATTTGCCCCGGAACACCGCGTTTACCGTAGATAAGGTCGAAGGCATAATAAATGCAGCCCCAACCGCTTGAATGGCCCGAGCCCCAATTAATGGACTAGCGCTACCCGAAGCGGCAGCAACTAGACTTCCTGCCACAAATACAATCAGTCCGGTAAGAAATAGGCGTTTTCTGCCCCACCGATCCGCGAGCTTGCCGGTTGATAACAACAATGCAGCTAGCAAGACGGCATAAAGACTGTTGACCCACTGAGCTGCTGTGATGTCGAGCTCGAGGTCGCTAATGATTCTGGGTAATGCCACCCCGACGATAGTGCCGTCTAGCACAATCATGCCTAAACCGGTGGCTAGGGTTGCCAGCCCAAACCATTGGCGACGAGTCGGTGCAGTATGCTCGGTGGTTTCTTCGTGAGTCACGCTATGCCCTCATAACTTGCTGTCCACGGAACGCAATTATTCGATTGGGGTGGAGTAACTATTGCAATTTAGTTAGCAAAACTACTGTTGTCTCCATGGTGTAGTCCAACAGGTTTATAGTCCACCGGCATCACGAAATTGTTGGATCTTAAAATCAAACGTTTGGACGATGTCTCTGAACCCCAAGTCGGCTATCAGACATCGTAGAACCAACAGACCACACGAATGTGACGTATGTTACACTTTTGAGAGAGGTTGTCGCGCCCTCCTTGACGCTTAGCTACTGTCACTAAATATCTGACTGCGCAGATCTCGATCGTGGAATTTGGCTATGACCCTTGAAAATAAACCCACCACATCAGGGCCAGTTCGGGCAATTGACCCGATCATCTATCAATATAATCGGCCTGTTTTATTCTATGTGTTGGCAACAGCCATCCCCTGGGCTTGTTGGTTCGTAGCTGCTTACCTGAGCCATCTGCCTGATCAAACCCCGTTGGTTTTGCGATTCACGCTCATCCTATCCGTGGCTGGCCTGAGCGCACCAGTAGTGCTTGTAATCGCGCTGATTTGGCGTAAACCCACGTTACGGGCAGACGTTCATAGCCGTTTAGCGTGGCCATGGAGTGCCCATTGGTTTTTCATCGTCTGCGCGTGGCTATTACTGCCGGCAAGCCTATTACTAGCCCAAGCTATTTCGTTGTTTTTCGGTTACGACATCGACCAATTCCAACTGCGCGACGGCTACACTTTCTCAGCAGGTCTTATGCCTGTTTGGGTAACACTGGTGGGCGCAGCAGTTATCGAAGAGCTAGCGTGGCACAGCTATGGTACCGACACCCTGATTCGGCGGATGAGCGTATTCAGTGCATCAATGTTGTTTACAGTAATTTGGGTGCTTTGGCACGTTCCTTTGGCTTTCATTGAGGGGTATTATCACAACGAAGTGGTTGAATCCGGGGTGCTGCATACCCTCAACTTTCCGGTCTCTATGGTCGCTTTCGTCATATTAATGAATTGGTTGTATTTTCGATGCGGGCGCAGCATCCTCATACCGATTATTTTCCACTTATCGGCCAACATCTCAGCTGAGATGTTTATGACCCACCCTGATGCCAAGCTCATTCAAACCGGTCTCTTGCTGGTCTTATCCGTGGTGATTGTTTTGCGGGAACGTGCACTGTTCTTCAGTTCACCAAAGACGACACACTAGATCACTATTGCCTGGAGCCTCGTCATTGTGCAGGGGTGTTCCTGGAAGCTTTGTTGAAGCATACAGTTGTTGACTAGGTGGCGCTAAACTGCGCGACGCGCGTTGACGAAGAAGCGGGCCCTCGATGATGTAACGTCACAGCTTGTCAAAGCTACCTGCCGGTGGTGGCGAATCTCAGGAATTTTTGCTGAGTGTATATTGGTGGCAAAACATAGCTGGTGCTGCACCTGATCGAAGTGTCGCAAGATAACGGCACGCACGCGAGATTGCCCCGCAAGTCGCCAATAATATTTCATCCAGGAGGCCGGTGTGACGCTTTTTGATCTGAGTCATCCAATCTATACGGGTATGCCGGTATATCCCGGCGATCCTGCCGTCGCCATCGAGTCTGCACTCAGTACCGCAACCGACGGTGTCAACGTTGCTCAGCTGCACCTGGGGTCGCATACCGGCACACATCTGGACGCCCCGGCACATGTACTGGCTGATGGCCGTACGGTTGACCAGCTTGATCTTGCACTGCTAGACGGCCCCGCCTACGTTGCGCAGGCAAAACTCGCTGACACCACGACACTGGCGGACCAAGGCGTTCGACTTGAAAATCTTGCCGCCTTGCCAGATCGGCTGTCGAAAATTGTGTGTGTCGCCACCGGCTGGGACCGCCATTTTTACGATCCACTGCGCGAAAATCATCCTTTCATCGATATCGAGTTAGCAAGAACCTTATGGGACCGAGGAGCCCGCGTACTTTGCGTGGATACCCTCAGCCCGGATCCAACATCATCACACTGTCACCACTGGCCGGTGCATAACTTCTGGCTGGGTAACGATGGCGTCATCGTAGAAAACCTTCGAGGCCTTACCCGGTTACCCGAATATGTCAACATGAGCATTTTGCCTTTGAATCTGCAGGATGGCGATGGATCTCCGGTGCGCGCTATTGCACGGCAGCCATGATGTAGTGTTACGCCGGTTAGACTATGGACATGACGAACATCACAGAAAAATTGGCAGAGGTCTTTTCCAATATTGGCGTGAAGTCTACCTACGGTTCAGCCGTGGAAGTTGACGGCGCTACAATCATCCCGGTCGCGATCGCAAGCTTCGGATTCGGTGCAGGTGAGGGTCTGGCAAACGATGCGGAAAATACTGAAGGCTCCGGCGGAGGTGGCGGTGGGATGTCCGTGCCTATTGGTGCATATATTACCCGTGACGGCATCACGCGCTTTGAGCCAAATACCATCGTTTTGGTGGCGGTAGGTGTCCCACTGGTTTGGGCTACTGGCCGCGCCTTGGCATGCATTGCCAAGGCTTTCAAACGCTAAAGCATCCCGGCTACTTTACATCGACGCAGTCAAAACAAAACAGCCCCTCACCGTAGTGAAAGGCTGTTTTCTTGCGGTGCGCGAGGGGGGACTTGAACCCCCACGTCCGTGAAGACACTGGCACCTGAAGCCAGCGCGTCTACCAATTCCGCCACTCGCGCGAGTAACGTTAGGCGCAATGCTTCCGCATTAAGCACGATCTATAGTATAAACACAAACTAGCGTTGAACGCGAATCAACAGCTTGCTGGCGAAAATATTCTCGCTGTGACTGCGGTCTTCATGTAATGCTGTGACGGATATGCGAAAATGTACGTGCATGTGACAAATACCCGGGGCAGAACTACTGTTGAATCTTTACCGGTTATCTGCGCGAGCACTTGGAAAGGAGTGCCGAGTTGGGCATCTTGGATGGCTTAGAGAATATTCTCGAACGCACCGTGCGCAAAATCTTCTCGGCGGGTGGATCCAAACGAATCAAACCGGTTGAAGTCACCAATGCGATGCGCCTGGAAATGGATGATCGTGCAGCCACAATTTCTCAAGACCGCACCCTGGTACCCAATGTGTACACGATCGCCTTTTCTGAAGAGGATTTCTCTCAGGTTCAACAGTGGGGCCGCGCTCTGGCCGAAGAATTGTGCGACGAGGCAATCCGCCATGCCTCGGTGCAGGGTTATTCGCTCTCTGGTCCTGTACGCGTAACATTCGTGTCAGATGAAAACGTTGGACGCGGCGACATGGAAATCGAAGCGACCACCGAAACTTCTGAGGACGTCAGCCCAGGTCAGCCGATCTCGTATTCGGCCGATAAACAAGTCACGTCTGCCCCAGTTCAACCACCGGCAGAAATGACCGACCCGAATCTGCGTGTCGACCAGACGTCGTGGCGCCCTGTATTAGAAATTGAAGGCACCCGGTATGCCATTAACTCTTCGGCTGCCGTCGTTGGGCGTTCTTCGGATGCTGACATCACCGTTGCTGATCCGGGCATGTCACGGCGTCATTTACAAATCAACGTTGCAGGAGATCGGGTGAGTGCTACCGATCTGGGTTCGACCAACGGTTTTTAT
>Ga0079226_10002082_pt1 | contig 15359 bp, 13 predicted proteins | sample Poulit2014_FD_76345 | JGI IMG/M metagenome (GOLD analysis project Ga0079226, IMG submission 76345) | Agricultural soil microbial communities from Georgia to study Nitrogen management - Poultry litter 2014 | ecosystem: Environmental > Terrestrial > Soil > Agricultural land | place: USA: Georgia... | reverse complement strand
GTCGATGATGGCAGTGTCGCTTTCCGTGCCCGTTCGCGCCGGTTCGCCGAATCGAATCCCGTCGTCGACGTTTCCGAGTTCGGCCTCGGCGCGCGCGACGAGTTCGAGGGACACGTCCGTGGTTTCGCGGAGCCACGTCTCGCTCACGACCCGATGACCGAGGGCGTCGATGACGCGGCGGAGTTCGGGCTTGTTGCCCTCCACGACGGCCCGAGTCGCGCCGCTGCGGGCGAACGCGCGCTCGATCACGTCTCTGTTGTTCTCGGCTTTTCCCATCGCATCGAGCGCCCAGTCCGCGCCGATGTGGCCGACCGCCCAGTCGGTTTTCTCGACTATCCGCTCGAATCGGGGCACGTAGTGGCCGCCGCCGAAGCCGACGACCTGTCGCTCGCGCGCCGGCGAGACGCCCCGCAGGTCGAGTACGGCCCGTGCAACCGCCCGTGCGCCCGCGGGGTCGTTCCACTCGGCTGCCGAGCTTCCGAGTTCGACGAACAGCGAGGGACACCCTACCTCCGTGGGACCGTGGTGGGTACATTCCATGCCCACGTCGTATGCAGGTGGTGCATACTCGGAAAGCGCGCTGACGACACACGAATGAGCGTTCGGGCAGGCTTGGGCGAACGCGCCCGCTAGGCCGCCCGCCTCCGCGGGCCCGAAGTTCCCGGTGTGGTGGGCGCTCAGGAACTTCCCCGTTTCGCCGGCGTGTTTCGAGACGAACACCACGAACGCGGGGTCGGCAAAGGCGTCCGCCACTCGGTCGAGTTCGAGATGGAGCGCTTCGAACTCGCGGAGGCAAAAGCCGGGTGTTCGATAGACGATGCCGCCGCCCGCGCTGTCGGGCCGGGTTTCGTCGGTCGTCCGTTCCCAGCCCGCGATGGCAAGGAGTTGTTCGCCGATGGCGACAGAGGCCGGGTCGGCACGACTGACTACAACGGCGATAGCTGGTTCGGATGCCGTCCATCCGCTCATCGGTCAGTCGGCACCTCCCGATCCCGAACCGACCGCACTCCGGGCGTTCGTGACGGTTCGGTCGACGAGCTCGCGGACCGATCCCCGTCGTCTGACGAACAATCCGGCGGCGAGCACGATGTAGACCACGGTGTAGGCATACAGAATGGTGATGCTTACGTTCGTCGCGGCCGATTCCGAGAGCGTCTGGATCACGTAGAACTCCGCGAGCACCTGCGAGATAAAGAGCACGAACAGCGCGATCGCCTCGCGGGCACTGATCTCGAAGTTCGCCATCAGCGCGAGCGCGAAGACGCTCTGGGCGGCGGTGATCCAGATCTCGGCAGCCTGCTTCGCATCGAACGGAAGCGTACTGACCTGTCCGGCCGCAATGGAATACACTACCGCGAGCGTCCCGATCAGCAGTGTCCACTGGTTCAACTTCGAAGAGATGAGCGCGTTGAACCCCGCCGTCGAGCGCGCCTTGTTCACGAGGTAGGCCACGACGACGAGTTCGGGGGCCTCCGAAGCGAGCGGCGCGATCCACTGGATCATGAAGAACTCGGGGATCCCGAGTGCGGTCCCCAACTCTTCGAGTCCCGTAGCGAAGGGATGGACGGCCTCGAAGATCAGGAGTCCGGAAAAGGCGAACAAGAAGAGCACGACCGCGATCCGGCGGATTTTCGGAAGTTCCTGTAGATAGGCCGGCACGCCCACGTGCTCTTCGGAGTGATCGACGTCGTCGCGGATGATGATCACGAGGTAGGCGACGTAGATGCCGACGAGCACCACCGTATCGAAAATACCGATCCCGCCGCTCAACGGGACGAAAAACGCGACCGCCGTCGCGGCGAGCAAGAAAACGATCTCGGTGGCGATCTCGCGGTCGAGCGTCACGGCGTCCGCGAGAAATCCCGATCGGTGTTCGACCGCCGAATCGCCCGTGCGTTTCGCGCGATACACGGTGAATAACGCGATGCCCGCCCACCCGATGCCGATCAGGATTCGGTTCGCGCCCGTCATGTTCGCCACCGCGAGGTTGGCGGCCTGACTCATCCCGGGGTCGGTCCCGGCCTGCCACGCGTACAGCGCGTCGACGGCGTACTCGGGCGCGACCGCGAGCACCGCGAGCACCGCGATGGCGAACGCGCTCGGCACGTCCTTCTCGGCGGTTTCGGCTCCCCACGCCAGCAGGAACGCCGCACCGAGAATCGCGAGCCCGCCCACCACGACCGCCACGCCGGGCGCGATGTTGGCGTTCGGCGGGGCCGGGTCGAGGTGATAGCCGTGGGTGACGAAGATCACGATGAACGGCACGGTCAGCACCAACGCACCGCCGACGGCGACGAGCGGATGGCGGAGACGGTCGAGCATTAGCCGGAACTCTGGCAACGCTCCCCTATCGCTTTTGCCTTCCGTCGCCGGACACACCGATTCGTCACCGGATGCAACGACTTAATGACTCGCGTGATGAACACGGTCTATGTTCGGGTTCATCGGTTTTGTCCCGGTCCCGTTGCTTTCGGAAACAACCACGAGCGGCGTTCTTCTCGCTGGCTCGTTCGTCCTCCTCCTCCTCGGCGCCGAGGTCTTCACCAACGGCGTCGAGTGGCTCGGCCAGTATCTCGGGCTCGGAAACAGCGCCACGGGCAGCGTTCTCGCGGCGGTCGGCACCGCCCTGCCCGAGACCCTGATCCCCGTTATCGCCCTCGTCGGCGCGTTCCTTTCCGGCGAGGGCAGCGAGGCCGCAAGCGAGATCGGCGTCGGTGCGATCCTCGGCGCGCCCTTCCTGCTCGCCACGATCGCGATGTTCCTCGTCGGCGTGAGCGTCATCGCCTTCGCCGGCCGGCGCGAACACGGCCGCGAGTTTTACGTCAACGACGAATCTACCGAGCGCGACCTGTCCTTTTTCTTCGTCGGCTACGTGCTTGCCGTGATCGCGGCGTTCGTTCCGGAATGGGTCGGGATCCTCATCGGCGTTTTCCTCGTAGCGTGGTACGGTTTCTATCTCTATCGCACCATCAAAAACGACGACATGGTCGAAGACGAGGAGGAACTCGATCCGCTGTATCTCGGTCGGATCGTCGAGCGATTCGGCGGCGGGAGTGGGGGACATTCCGTGACCGATGGCGGTGAACACACCGAAGATACGCGAACTTCGTCTGGCGAGCGAGGTGTGGCCGACCGAAGCGAGACCACGGGGCGAAGCGGGTCCGTCGGCGGGACTGGCTACGGACAGAACCCGCCGGGCTGGGCCGTGGGACTCCAAACCCTGATCGCGCTCGCGGCCATCATCGGCGGCGCACACCTCTTCGTGACCGAAATCAGGTTTTTCTCGAACGAAGTTTTCGCTATTCCGGCCGCGATTCTCTCGCTCCTGCTCGCACCGTTCGCCACCGAACTCCCCGAGAAATTCAACAGCATACTCTGGATCTCCGACGACAAGGACACTCTCGCACTCGGCAACATTACGGGAGCGATGGCGTTTCAGGGAACCCTACCCGTGACGCTTGGAATCCTGTTTACGCCGTGGAACCTCTCGCTCCAATGGGGTACCACGGGCTTTCTCAACACCTTCTCGGCGGTGCTCGCGCTGGTGAGCGCGGGGATCCTCTATTTCCGTGCGCGCGCCGATAACACCGACACGATGCGACCCGGCCCGTTCCTCGTCGGCGGCGTGTTCTACCTGCTGTTCATCGTCGTTGTCGTCTATCACGTGTTCGTGATCGGTCTCTGAGCGGATCGAGATCATCCATTTCGAACCGACCGCTTATGCACCCGGCTCCAGACGAACCGTCATGCAGGTCTTCGGACTCCTCGGCAACCCGGTCTCGCATTCGCTCTCGCCACCGCTGCACGAGGCGGCCTACCGCGAACTGGGGATCGACGCCCGCTATGTGACCTTCGAATCCACAGTAGAAACTCTCGAAAGCGCGGTCGAAGGTGCGCTCGCACTCGGGATTCGCGGCCTGAACGTCACGATCCCGTTCAAGCAGGACGTGCTGGAGTTTTGCGAACCCGACGAACTGGCGGGTCGGATCGGCGCGGTCAACACCCTCGATTTCGGGAGTGATGTGCCGACCGGCCACAACACCGACGCCGCCGGACTCGTGCGGGCGTTTTCCCACCACGACGTGACACTCTCGGGCCGTGCGGTGGTGGTCGGGGCGGGCGGGGCGGGCCGGGCGGCGGCGTTCGCGCTCGCGAACGAGGGAATGGACGTCGCGGTAGCAAACCGCACGGTCGAAACGGCTACCGACCTCGCGGCCGCGATCGACGGCGCGTCGGGCCACGGACTCGACGCACTCGACGGACTGGTCGGCGATGCCGACGTGCTGGTGAACGCCACCAGCGTCGGGATGGAAAGTGATGAATCGCCAGTCCCCACGAAAGCGCTCCATGCCGACCTCGCCGTGCTCGATGCGGTCTACGCTCCTCGGAAAACCCGACTGCTCCGAGAGGCCGCAGCGGTGGGCGCAGACACGATCGATGGCGGCTGGATGTTGTTGTACCAGGGCGTCGCGGCGTTCGAGCGCTGGACCGGACGCGAAGCGCCGATCGACGCGATGAATGCGGCGCTTCAGGCACGTATTTAAGTCAACGGCGAGATGATCCCTCGTATGACGCTGCTCGACACCATCAGGTCGCTGCTGGGTCTCGATAACGACCGCCCCTCGGACCCTCAAGACGAGTGGTTCGACGATACCCGCGGGTCGAACGGGCCGAAACCGGACCCGAGTTCCGAAGCCGCCGTCAAACGCTCGACGGACGAACCTGCCGCCGCTGGTGGCGATGCAGCCGGCTCGACGGCATCGATGACCGAAACGGAAAATCCGGATACGGCCGCCGAACCCGGAGAGGCCGCCGGTCCGACGAGTAGCGACGAGGGGGACGACCTCGAACTCGATCACGATGGAGCGAACTCCGACGATACCGCAGCGACCGACGGGAAGGATACGGACAGTGAATCCGCCGCGGCCGGCGGTGACGCAACCGCTTCGACGGGGTCGATGACCGAGGAGACGAACGAGACCATCTCCGCGGCCGAGGACGCCGAGGCGGCCGGACCGACCGACGTCGACCCCGATGCGGATTCCGAGGACACGGCGGTCGATTCGCTCAAGGGCATCGGCCCGTCGTATTCCGAAACGCTCGACGAAGCCGGGATCGAGACCGTGGCCGACCTCGCGGCGGCCGATCCCGAAACGCTCGCGGACGAGATCGACATCTCCGAAAGCCGTGTCGAGCGCTGGACCGAGCGCGCGAAGGCCCGCCAGCAGTAACCGCCGAAACCCACCACAAACTCGCAGCGCTCTCGTCTGATCTTGGCCCGAACCGCACTTTCGATCCGCTGTTAGTCACGATCGCCACTGTCTTGCTTCTGTATCCTGATCGCAGAGGTATGCACGACGAACTCGACACCGTACTCGTGGATTTCGACGAAAAGAGCGGTCTCGGGCGACTGACGCTCGATAGACCCAATTCGTTGAACGCGATGAACGCGCAGATGCGCGAGGACATCGAAACGGGTCTCTCCCGCCTCGAAGCGCGCGACGCCGAAACCGACGGGATCGCGGTCCGAGCAGTGATTATCGAAGGCGCTGGCGAGAAGGCGTTCTGTGCCGGTGCGGACGTTACCGGGTTCTCGGATATGCCGTCGGCGGCGTTCGAGCCACACGCGATGCGCGATTCGGTGATCGAGTTTCCCGCTCCGGTGATTGCAAAGATCGACGGCTACTGCCTCGGCGGCGGTCTCGAACTCGCGCTGGCCTGTGATTTCCGGCTGGCGAGCGAGTCGAGTCATCTCGGCTTTCCCGAAGTCGACCTCGGGTTGCTCCCGGGGGCCGGCGGTGTCCAGTACGTCGCTCGCCTCGCCGGGCCATCGTTTGCGAAGGAACTCGCCATGACCGGCGAACACATCACCGCCGAACGCGCGGCGGATGTGGGTATTATCAATCACAACTACGCCGACGACGACTTCGATGCCGAAGTCGAGGAGTTCGTCGGAAGGATCGTCGAGAAACCCCCGCTCGCAGTCCGTGCGGTGAAGGATTCGGGCAACGTCGCGGTCGAATCCGACCTCCACGAGGGACGGAAATACGACCGGCGAGTGTTTTCGACGCTGCTCGAAACCGACGACCACGAGGAGGGTGCGCGGGCGTTCGCCGATGACGACTACGAACCGACATTCACCGGCCAATAGCGGGTTCGTGTAATTTTCCCGCCCGTAGATCCGTCCGGGCTTGTACATACCGGCACAATGTTTAATTACCGAACGGACCGTAGTTATCACCGATGACTCGAACGAACAGTTTAGCGAACGAACTCGATCGCCCCTCGACGCTCCGAGGAAAGCGTGAATCCGTGCCGCTCAAACCGGACAGGAGGCTGGACTGATGGCGCTTTTCGATAGTTTCATTATCTTCCTCGTCAGTCTGATCCTCGGGACGATCGGCATCTACGCCGGGGTCAGACTCGTCGCCGACAGGGATGTCGGCTACACCAACGCCGCGATCACGGCGCTGATCGGCGCGGCGGTGTGGGGATTGGTGAGTTTCTTCATCGGCTGGATCCCCCTCCTCGGCCCGCTCTTGATGCTGATCATCTGGGTCGGCGTCATCAACTGGCGCTATCCGGGCGGCTGGCTCACCGCCGCCGGGATCGGCATCGTCGCGGTGGTCGTGATCTACATCATCATGTACGTACTCGCCACGGTCGGGTTCGTCACGCCCGACGCGCTCGGCGTGCCCGGCATCTAAACCCTATTTTTCGGCGACGATCTCGATGCTTCGCTCGCCCAGTTCGTCCTCCTCGAAGACGAATACACGCCCGCGAGCCGTCTCGGGGTCGGCCGTAACGGTGACGCGATGGTTCGCTGCACCGACTTCGACGCCGGGAAACAGCGTCGTTTCCTCGCCTTTCTCGACCAAAATTCGACCGACGCCGGTCCCGTCGATGATCTCGTCGATAGTCGTGCGGTCGTTGACGTACACGAGCACGCCTTCGGTTTCTGTCGGGTCGGTCACGAGGACGTGAACCTCCTTGCCCGGTGCGGTCGTATACGTACCTTCGACTTTCGCCGGGACGCCGTGATAGAACACCTCGCGACCGTCGGTGTATTCGACGGCGATGCCCCCCTCCGTGAGTGAAATCGAAAGCGTATCCGGCGAGAACTCGCTGCGCTGGCTCATGGAGACGGTAGGACAAAGCGAGCCAAAAGGGCCGTGTTCTCCGACCCATCGACCGCTATCGGTAAGTTCGCCGGCACGCGACGCCGATACATGAACGGAACCGCGAGCGCGCCGGCGGCGGGCACGATTTTAAACGCGCTCGCTACCGGCACCGGGGGAGCGTTCGCCATCGGCCACGAGACGACGGCGACGGTCGAGTTGACCACGGACGGCGATGTGACTGGCGAAATCGTGGATGCTCCCGCGGCCGACACGGGTCTCGTCGAACGATGTGTCGAACTCGTCATCGAGAACTACGGCGACGAACAGGGTGGACGGGTCACGACCGAGAGCGACGTGCCGATGGGAGCGGGGCTGAAGAGTTCGAGCGCCGCCGCGAACGCAGCGGTGTTGGCGACGCTCGACGCGCTCGATCGTCATATTTCGCGCGAGGACGCCCTCGAAATCGGGATCCGTGCGGCCCGCGACATCGGGGTGACGATCACAGGCTGTGCCGCAGGCGCGCGTGCGAGCATGTTCGGCGGCGTGGTCGTGGCGGATAACACCACGAACGAGTTGCTCGGCCGTGGCGACGCTGCATGGGACGTGTTGGTCTGGATGCCGCCCGAACCCGCCTTTAGCGCCGACGCGAACGGCGAGCGCTGTGAGCGAATCGCCCCGATGGCCGACCTCGCTGCCGATCTCGCGCTCGATGGAGTCTACGAGCGCGCGATGACGGTCAACGGGTTCGCGTTCTGTGCGGCGCTCGATTTCCCGACCGACCCGTTACTCGATGCCCTCCCCCATGTCGATGGCGTGTCGCTGTCGGGAAGCGGATCGAGCTATGCGGCGGTCGGCAAAGCCGACGAACTGAGGAAGGTACAAAATGCATGGGACGACTACGAGGGAAACACATGGCTGACGAGAACCCGGACCGACGGCGCGCGGATGGGATGACCCTCGACGAGTTGCGCGAGGAAATCCAGACCATCGACCGCGAGATCGTCGAACACATCGCTCAACGAACCTACGTCGCCGAGACCATCGCCGATGTCAAACACGAACAAGGCCTGCCGACGACCGACGAATCCCAAGAACGGCGCGTGATGGACCGCGCCGGCGAGAACGCACAGCGCTTCGACGTGGACGACAACCTCGTGAAGGCGATGTTTCGGCTGTTGATCGAGTTGAACAAGGTCGAACAGCGCGAATCGCGGTAGCCGGTGCATTTCGGTCGGGCTGCGATTTCAGCCGAACCTCCGTTGGAGCCGGGATTACTTCCACTCCGGCACCCAAAGGATTATTATCGAACCACGAATGGTTGCGGATCGTGGGGTTAAATTACGAACACGATCATGCGGGGACGAAATGCGCCTGCTGACGGAACTATCCGCACGCGCGGACGCGGCGTTCGACAACGCTCACCACGCCAAACTCCGCGGGCGACTCTGGGGTGCGCTTTCTGGGACTGACTACGACGCGCGCCACGACACCGACGAGCCACCGGGATTTTGCTTCTCGCTCGTTTTCCCGCCGCACGACATGCGGGAGGGTGACCAGCGGTGGTTGCTGGTGGCCTCACCGGACGAGCAATTGCTAACTCACGTCGCGCGCGACCTCAAGGACGACCGGGAGTTAAACGTCGGCGAGATGCCCTTTCGGGTGGAGGCGGTCAATGCGCTCGCGCCCGATGTTGGCGAACCCGGAACGAGGGGCACGCTCGAATCTGGGACGGGCGTAGTGGTTCGGATTCCACCGTGGCAGCGCGAGCACTACGGTATCGAGGGCGATCATGGTGATTCGGCGACGTTTTGGCGGCCGGAACACACGATGGAGCCGTTTCGGAAGCAAGTTCGGGCGAATCTGGACCGCAAACATGGTTTGTTCGCCCCCGACTACCTGCCGGGACCGAGCGATACGGATGGGGAGTTGTTCGAGGAATACGACCTGCTCAAGACCTACGCGCTGCCGGTCGACGTGACCGAAGGCCAGCGGATGACCTACGTCGTGAGCAAGTGGGAACTCGGGTATCGAGTTCGGGACGACGACCACCGGCGACATCTGAATCTCGCATTGGACTGTGGGATCGGCGAGCGCAACGCGTTGGGCTTCGGATTCGTGAACATTCAGGAGGGCGATGATGGACAGTGAGGCGCTCTACGAAGTCAAAGACGAAGAAATCGAAGCGGCGCTTCCCGACCGGCCAGTCACCTCAATTCGGGACGTGGAGTCGCTGTACGGCAAACTCTACACGCTGGGTCGTGGACTCACCGGCGCGTACGGACCGTTCCTCTCGCCGGATGCCGCAGGCGAGTTGGTCGGCGATGAGCGCCTCGTGATCGTTCGCGTGAACCTGACCGACGGGACAGCGACGCTCCCCGAGGACCCCGTTCGAGTCGTCACCTATGCGTCCGAGACATCAAAACCGACCAACGAGGGACTCTGCCCGGACATCGAGCACGTCGCACACGCAAAGTTCGAGGCGGCTCGCGGTGTTGACCACAGCATTACTCATCTGTCGGGACAGACGAACGAACCCGAAAAACACGCCGACCATGCCATCGAACGCTTTACGCGCTGGCCAAATGAGGACGCTGTGCTGGCCGAGGCGGATGCCCACGACGATGGCTGGCTGCTCGACGCGCTCGATGCGTTCGGCGAGGGCGAGGGCGCGATGGAGCGGATCGCATCTGCCGCCGCCGAGAAAACCGAAGAGGGGCAGTTCCTCCACACGGTCGCATGCAAACTCGACGACGATGCAGTGGCGACGACCGAGCAGTTCGACCCGGACGCGACGTGGCATCTCCCCGGCGAAATCGAGGTGCTTCAGGAAGCGATGGTGCGCCGGAAAACCACCAAATTCCGGGCGAAAAACGAAGCCGAGGACGCAAGCGGCGATGGTATCTGTTATGTGGCCGACACCGACGAGGAAGTGTACGGCGTCGTCGACGACCCATTGAAGTGGTATCTCTCGAAGCAGATGGAACGGTTTCCCCGGTTCGATCCCGACCGGTCGTGGCGCACACAGGGACTCGGCCGCGAGGCCGCCATCGCCGCCCAGAACGCAACGACGTTTCTCGATGCCTGCACCGAATCGGGACCGGGCGTCTCGGCGTTTTACTTCCCCTACTTCGCTGGCGAACTCGATGCCGAGGACGCCCGCGAGTTGTACTGGACGCTCGCCGAACAGGCGAACGAACTCAGCGATCAGAATCCGGTCGCAGCATTGTATGACTACATTCGTTCGGAATCGCCGGAAAACGACACCGGCGACCTTCGATTCGTCTTCATGGTGGTCGAAAAGTATCAAAAGGACCGCTGGCGACTCCTCGCGTTCGAACCGAACGGGACGACTCACTACGGTATCGAACTCGGCCATCTCCATCACGATGCCGTCGGCAGTCCGATCTTCGGCGAGGACGGACCGCTCCCGATCCGGGAGAACTTCGACCTACTCAATACGGGCCGTAACCCTCGGAAGTGGCTTGACACCGTAACTAGCATCGGCTACTTCGCGGAGACCTGTGCGCCACCGGATACCGACGACGAACCGAGCAGCGACGACTTTCGGTTCCGTGCGACGAAAAAAGTGGTCGGCGGAGAGAGCATCGATGTCGATTCACTCCTCGAAGCCTACGTTGGTCGAATCGCCGACCGATTCGACCCGGATAGTGACTATCCGTTCCCCGGCACGATCGTCGCCGAACAGCACGCACAGCTCACCGCGCTCGCAAATGCCGACTTGCTCGACGCGCACGGCGATACCGATTTCACCGCAGATACAGCTATGACAGAACAACTCACGGACGACAGTACGGAACTGAATCGCGCTGAACGCTTGGAGGATTTCATCGACCGACACGACGCGCTGGAGGATGGCGAGCGCCAAGGTGTGTTCGCCCTCGGGGCGCTCGTCGGTCGTATCAGCCGCTATCAGCGCGCGGAGAATCGGAGCATGACTGCGATCAAACAACACCCCATCGACAAACTCTCGAAACACAGCGTCACGGGGGTCGCAACCAACGTGGTGGATGCAAACGTGATCTACTCCGACGAGGAGGGGTTCTCCGGGACGATGTACGCCGAACTGATGGACGAGGTGGTCGATGGACTCCTCGACCGCTCGCCGAGCGAGTGGGATCTCACGACCGACGACCTTCGGTATCACTACGCGCTGGGTATCGCCTACGGACTGAACGACCGCAGCACTTCTGGCTACGACAATGAGTGAAACAGACACAGCAATCGTGGAGAACCGTTCGGAGATCGTTTTCCTGTACGACGCCGTTGATGCGAACCCCAACGGCAACCCCCTCAGCGGGGCGAACCGCCCGCGAAAGGATCCCGTAACCGACCAAGCGGTCGTCACGGATGTCCGGTTGAAGCGGTATCTCCGCGATCAGTTAGAAGACGACGGGCACGGGGTGTACATCACGAGCACTCGCAACTCGGAGTACGCCAAAACCCGCGAGGAGATGTTGAAAAACTCGCTCGGAATCACCGACCCGGAAGAGGTCGGCGAGGACGCCTTCGATGGCTTTCTCGACAACGCTGTTGACGCTCGTTATTTCGGTGCGACACTGAGCATCGACACCAGCGACGACGAGATCATCGAAGCCGTCGAGGACCAACTCCCGGACCATCTCACCGGTCCAGTACAGTTCTCGCCCGGCAAGAGTCTCCATCCGGTCGTCGAAAACGAGGAATACAACAGCCTGACGAGCGTCATCGGGACGCAAGCAGAGAAAGAGCAGGGCGGGTTCGACCTCGACGATCACCGACTGAAATACGCGCTCATCGGCTTTCACGGACTGGTCGACGAACACGGGGCCGAGAACACGAACCTCTCCGAAAACGATGTAAAACGGCTCGACACGCTGTGTTGGCGCTCGATAAAGAATCAGACCATCACCCGGAGCAAGGTCGGACAGGAACCGCGGCTGTATCTCCGCGTCGAATATGCCGACAAGCGCTTCCATATCGGTGGCCTGACACACGACCTCGATACTGTCGCGGATGCCGACGATGCCCAGTCCTACCGAACCGTTCGGGATGTGACGCTGGATGCGACCGACCTGTTCGACCGTCTCAAGGACCACGACGACCGAATCGAGGAAATCCATCTCGTGGCGGACGACGCGCTCGGTATCGAGGTCGATAATGAGCCGACCGACCTCTCCACTGCGTTGATAGGTTGGTTTGGCGAGGACACGGTCCACGAAATCAACGTGTACGACGAGCACGAAGAAACCCGTCCGTGAGATGGGGACCGAACTGCCCACACACGGACGTGCGGACGGTAGCGGGGATGCACCGTGCGGGGAGTCGCCGGAGCGCTGTCTGTCGCTGACCGTCGTCGGTCCGTGGGGCCATTTCCGTCGTGTCGATGGAAACACGATAAAAGCGACCTATCGGCTTCCGCCCCGAACGACCGTCGCCGGACTGCTCGCCGCCATCGCGGGCTACGAACGCGACGGCTACTACGACGTGTTTGACCGCGACCGCTCGGGAATCGCCATTCAGCCGGTCGGTTTCGGAGGCGGAAACAGCCGGGAGTCGGTGATACGAACGATGAACCTGCCCGAAAACAGCCTCACCACCTCGAACGAAGGAATGAAAGCTGTCAACAGCCGTGGGAAGGTGAGCATCCGCTATCCGAATCCAGCCGCCGACCGACAGCGGACAAACTACGAAGTCCTCGTGAATCCGGCCTACCGATTCGATGTCTGGATCGCCGACGACGCGGCCTACGACCGACTTCATGAGCGACTCGCCGACAGCCGTTCGGAATACGTCCCGTCGCTCGGTCTCTCCGAGTTTTTGGCATCTGTAACGTTTCACGGCGAGTTCACGCTCACGCCGAGCGAAGCGGACGACGAGCCGTTCGCCGTCGATTCCGCACTGCCGACTCCCGACGGGATCGTTCCGGAACCGGAGCGTCCACACGGCACCGAGCGCTCGCCGGGCGACATGAAGCGAACATCGAACCGGGGATTTACCGGGCGGAAAACGACCGAGTTCCTCCGGTGGGCGTACAACCGTGACGGCGAATCGCTCCGAACGAGAGATGTCGATGCCTACGATATCGACGGCCGAACGGTGGTGTTCTCGTGAATCTCGACAGCCGGAACCCCAACTGGCCGAACGTGCTCTCCCATCCCGCCGAGGACGGACGGGCGGCGATGACGCTCGAAGCACACCTCCTCGGCGTCGCATCGCGTGCGCGGGACGCCACGCTCGCCGGAGCGGAGACTGCCGACGGCGGATCGCTGTGCGACGCCGCCGAAATCGTCGGGTTGGCACACGATTTCGGGAAGGCAACCGAGTGGTTTCAAACCCACATCGACAACGGAACCGACGACAGCGGTCCGAGCCACCACGCACGGCTCGGCGGTTTGCTTGCGTACTATGGGCTTCGACAACGCGGCTACGGACCGCGAACGCGGTTTGCGGGTCTCGTTGCCGTGGCGAAACATCACGGTTCGCTCCCGGATTACGATCAGTTTGCCGAAGACAGCATCCAACAGAAGGCGACGTGGCTGTTCGGGACGGGAAACGACGCGAACGAAAGCGCGTACAACGGTGCGGCAACACGACAGGTCGCACACATTGATGGGAAGCGTCCGGCGTTCGCTCGTGGGGTTTTCGATCGTCTCGTCGGTGAGGACGGGTCGTGGGCTGATTTCCGTGCTCGCATGACTGCAAGCAACGATGGCGTTGAGACGATGGGAACGGCGGATGCATCGCTCTACGAGTGGCTCATGGAAGATTTCTTTCGTGGAAAGCGTCGGCCCCACATTAATGGAAGCCTGTTCGACGACGGGCGAACGTATCTCGACGAACTCCGGCTGTATGGGGCGCTCACCTTCGCGGATAAAACCCATGCCGCCGGCGTTCGTGCCGATGACGACCGATTGCATGCCGACCCGCTCACCGAAGCGCAGTTGCGCGAGCACATTGCGGGACTCGGAAATGGTAGTGACACGGAAACGCTCGAAACACGACTGAACGGCCTTCGGGGAGCGATACAGGACCACATTCGGGGACGATCCGCGAGCGATGACCCGATAATCTCGTTTCTCGGTGCGGAGTCGCGGGTGGCGACGCTCACACTCCCGACCGGCTACGGCAAGACGCTGACCGGCCTGCTCGCCGCGGCGCGCATCCGTGAGGCGACCGATGGCGACCGCATCATCTACGCGCTCCCGTTCACATCTGTCATCGACCAGACGGCGGACGTTCTTCGGACGATTCTCCGCGACGGACCGGGTGATGACCCTGCGCTCGGGCGTCGATTAACGGTTCACCACCATCTCTCGGAATCGTTAACGCTGTCGGACGAGGAGGACGAACCCGAGGGAACGGACGAGGATGCAGGCAAAGCCGTACTGCTCGCCGAGAGTTGGCGGGCCGGTGTCACCCTTTCCACGTTCGTCCAGTTGTTCGAAAGTCTCGCCGGCCCGAGAAACACCCAGAGCATGAAACTGCCGGCGCTGTACGAAAGCGTCGTCGTCATCGACGAACCACAGGCGCTACCGCTCACGTGGTGGCCGCTCGTGGAGCGACTCGTCGAAGCGCTCGTCGCTGAATACGACGCGACCATCGTGTTGATGACCGCGACACAGCCGCGCATCATCGACGAAGACGACACGTTCTCGCTGTTCGATGGCGAAACCCTTGACGCACTCGAATCGCAGGAGGAGGCGGCGCTCCCTGATCGGGTCGAATACGAGTTTCATCCGACCGCGCTGACGACAGATTCCGACGATGAACCGCTTGATTATGACGAGGCGGCCGAGACGCTGGCGGCGGCTGCAACCGGGACGACCGATGCGACGCTCGCCGTTTGTAACACTGTCGATAGCACCGGCGAACTGTTCGATAGCGTGGCTGCCGCGTTGGGGATGGCTACCGACCCAGAGGCGGCCCCGACCCACGATGGAGCGGTCGATATCGCGGCCCGGTTCAGGATCGATGTTCTCGACGACGAGCGATTCGGCGTTCCATCGGATAGGGACGGATCGATGCGGGTGCGTGCCGAGTTCGTCCGATCCATCGTTTCTCGTGCTGGTACAAATCGGCCCGCCGTTTTGTATCTCTCCACACGATTGCGCCCGTGTGACCGTCGATTCTTGCTCGCCGTGGCGTCGGACCTGACTGCCGCCGAGGCGCCGCTGCTCGTGGTTTCGACCCAACTTGTCGAGGCCGGCGTGGACGTGAGCTTCGATCGGGTGTATCGGG